>Ga0233437_1000225_pt1 | contig 138768 bp, 131 predicted proteins | sample SI_122_August201_FD_182714 | JGI IMG/M metagenome (GOLD analysis project Ga0233437, IMG submission 182714) | Seawater microbial communities from Saanich Inlet, British Columbia, Canada - SI_122_August2016_200_MG | ecosystem: Environmental > Aquatic > Marine > Inlet | place: Canada: British... | reverse complement strand
TCTTGAATTTTACCATCTGGGTACCTCCTGCTATTATGGGGTAATCGTGTCAATTACCACTATAGCAAGGGTTCCCAGGTGGTATCTACCCTCTTTTAAATTTTAAGTGCAAAATTCAGGTATTAAGGATTTCAGATTTTGAATAGCGTAAAAATGAAAATCATTGAGGTTATGAAAACAAAGAGGCAGCATCTTCATTCTTGACAGATATAGAAAACATTAAAAGCGCCCAACAATGGCCATTAACGCAGACGCCTAAAAGCGATGCGATTTTCACTTTTTCGGCCATTAATTTAATCTTTACAAGGTAGAGACCTTGGTTTCAAATCGGCGCTGGTTATTGCCGCCGTTCTGTATCTTCTAAAGAATATATTGCATTTTCATCTCATCAAATGTATATTCATTGTAGATACTTTTTGAGTGCATGTATTATATATGGAGGCACCATATGCAAACAAAAATAACAAAATGGGGAAACAGTCTTGCATTAAGAATTCCTAAATCATTCGCATTGAATGCGAAACTAAGACAAAATGAATTAGTTGATATATCCATCGATAAGGAAAAAATTATTATTACCCCAATTGGCGAAAAAGAGTATTCACTTGATGAACTTTTAGAAGGTATATCGGCGGATAATCTTCACGGCGAATTTGATACCGGAATCCCGGTTGGGAAGGAAGTCTGGTAATTATGAATGATTATATTCCGGATAGGGGCGATGCCGTTTGGATAAACATGAATCCCCAAGCGGGACATGAACAAGCTGGGAGACGACCTGCTATAGTTCTATCGCCAAGATCCTACAACGGTAAAGTCGGTCTCGCCTTATTCTGCCCAGTAACCAATCAAATCAAAGGTTATCCTTTTGAAGTCATTATCCCTTCGGGTCTAAAAGTGACAGGTGCTATATTATCAGATCAGGTTAAAAACCTTGATTGGAAGATAAGGAATACCGAATTCTATGACAAAATACCTGAGCCTGTTATTTTAGACATATTAAAAAAACTTTCGACTCTGCTGCGTTTTGATAGGTAGATAGTTCAATCCTAAAATGGCCAATTAGACCTGCACAGAACCTGTCGTTTCACTCGGACGGCTGGAAACCGTGCCACTTTTGGTTTGTTTTGCCTTCATAAAATATTTTGGCAGTAACCACTGACATGGGCTATTCCCGACGTCGGTGAACTTTACGATTGAGGTCATTAGAGGTGGATTGACAAGGTGATCGCATTTTGCGGCTACCTTTTCCGGCAAGCCGGAGGGAATGATGGTGGAATCTAAGGCTATAGTCAGAGTTGGCAAGATCCAACAGCGCATTCTGTTAATCCGTGGTGTGAAGGTCATTGTTGATGCAGACCAGAAGCTTACGGAGTTCCAACACGCCGGCTCAATGAGCAAGTCAGGCGAAACAAAGATCGCTTCCCCGATAATTTCATGTTCCAACCCACGGTCGAGGAAAAGGCAGAGGTGGTCGCAAATTGCTACCACCTCGAGAAGCTCAAGTTCTCCAAGGCGCTACCTCTCGTATTCACCGAGCATGGGGCCATCATGGCAGCGAGCGTTCTGAACTCACCCAAGGCGGTGGAGGTTAGCATTTTTGTCGTTCGTGCGTTCGTCCAGCTCCGCGAAACCATCACCGGTCAAAAGGAACTCGCCCGAAAGATCGCCAAACTTGAGAGAAAACTGAAATGGGGGTCAAGTCCGCTCTTGACCTACTTGAACGAGAATAGTATTAAAAGGCATTATGTCTCAACCACTTCGAATAGAATCCAGGTGCATGGTACAATAGCATGAACCACGGAAGGCGGTCTGAGGATATATTTTAGGATGAAAAAAAAGGTGGCCGGGGATCGCAAGTTTGCCCTCTTATTTTCAAAATTACCGAAACAATCACAAAGGGCTAAGAGCGGGCCCCCGATCCAAATTAAGACATAAAGGAGGAGCTGACTGATGGAAGGCGTAAAAAGTATTTTAATTTTTGGTGCTGCAGGCCGAGTAGGTCTGGGCTTAGTCAGAGCATTATTGCGTCATCATATCGATATTTCTGTAGCAGATATTGTTGAAAAAAAGCGACTGTCAGAAAAAATATCCAGAGTGATAGTTGATACGCGATTATCCTATGGTGATGTAACAGGCCAGGTCAAAGTTTATGGCAACATCGATGTGTTAAATGAAGAGAAAATCACCGAGCTTTTGATAAAGGTAAAGCCCGATATTGTTGTTAATTATGCCATTCCATTTACATGGGACGCAGCAAAGCAATTGCCAAACTACGACAGAATTAGTCAAGCCGGGCTGGGTGCTTTTGCTCCGGCGCAAGTTATAGCGCCGAAGATTATAGCGCAAGCGCTCGCTGCAAGCGGGATTGACGCAAAGTACATTGTCGGAAATTTACCTGATATCACCATACCGATTATACATGGTCTTAATGAGCATCAACCGTTGGCATTACCTATAGCGGGCGCAGGTAATGTGGGTTTAATCGAGGCTGGCATAAAGCATAATATCGCCACGGAACGTCAGGTAAAGATCGGTGACTTATCCGTTTTCTTAGTAGCTCACCATGTTCATTGGGTAGCGCCCAGAGAGCCGGGTTATCGGAACGATGCACCTTTTCTACTCAAGGTCTGTTACCAAGATAACGACATCACGGAAGAATTGGGAGACCTGCGGGAATTAATGAATAGATCCATTGTAAATTGCTATGAGGCCGGTGCGGGTTTTTCCAGTACAACAGCCCTTTTAGCAGCAAAATTGGTTTTGAGTTTGCTGGATGTGGAAGGAAAAATCCACCCTCTACACGTTCCTTCGCCAAACGGATTACCCGGTGGCTATCCGATTACCATAAAAAACGGAACAATCAATACAGATTTACCTTCAGAGTGGCAGCTTTCTGAAGCTGTAGTCTTGATGAAGCAGGCTCATCAAAGAGACGGTATTGATAAGATAGCGGAAGATGGAAGCATTCATTTTGATCCCCAGTCGGTTGCTATTCTAAAAAAAGAAGTCGGTATTAACTTGCCAGAGATTGTAAGACCAAGTGAATTGGACATGGTTGCCAAAGAACAAATACGATCGGCACAGATTGCGATTAAAATGATTTAATCATAGTGAGAGCAATTATAAAGGGGTCAAGAATGGTCGCGGTAGGAATGCTGGTTACCCGGCATCCCCCGCACAGATCCCAAGCATGTGGAACTACCGCACTGGGCTCCTGCCTCGGGTCAGACGCAGAAAGGTTGATTCGGGTATGGGCGCAGCTCTCGTGCCGTAGGAATCCACTTCATCATCTGTTTTTGCATGCGTTTCCAGGTCAGGTTTTTGCCTTTCTGCTCCGCCTGCGCAAAGCGCGCAGCCAGGCATGGCCGATTTGAGCCTGGGGTCAGCATAGGGTCAAACCTTGATTTGTGCAGTTTAGGCTATCATGTAAGCCACTTTTAGGGCCTTTACCCAACAGCCGCTCATAAATTATCGAAAACCGGTGGCATTGTGCACTCATAAAGGTTTGACCGTAGACCCGATTGCTGCCGAAAATAACTACGATATTGATAAACTGACGAATGTCCCTTAAATCCCACAGGAGGTAATACATGCGGTATGTAAAACCTGACCTGAGATCCCTGGCAAACGGACCCACCGGATACTGTTTTGCCGGAGAAAGTGCAACCCAAGACTTTGAATGCGGTAATGGGCCGCAAGTCTATATGTCTTGTGGAAACGGGGACAATGCTTTGAATGATGAGTCTTCAAGTTGTAGATCCGGAACATATGCGGCGAGTACGTCGGTGTGGAGTGGATCTCCAGGGTGTAAAGCTGGAATGAATCCCGGGCAAATTTGTGGGGTAGGTAACAGTCCCGAGAGTTGACGCACCGGCATATTGAGGCTCGGTTTTCACCAACCGTAAGATACGAAACGCCTGGTGAAGCTACTGTATCCGTATTTTACGGGTTTCATCGATTCATACGGTCACGGTTCAAGTGTTCCGGGTTAAGAGGGTTTCAGCATAATTTTTTTGGCCGCCAAAAATCAAATACGGCGGAAGGGTCGCAGCGATTCACGGTGAAATGGAATATCCTATTGATTCCGCCCGGATTCCAGTGAGGCACACGGCCTGGACCCGGTTTCCGTCTTTATCTGGCGGTTGCTGGACGGGAAACACACCCCCGAGGAGATTCCTGAGAAGCTGCGTCTGGAATGCGGGAACGACCTTTCGGATCGTCTCATAGCGCCACAGCTGCAAACGACGCCCTAAGCTGCATGAGCGAAGACCGAAACGCTGTTAAGGAAAATGTCACCTTGCACGCAAAAGACCCTTCATTGATCCCTTTCGACAACCGTTTTAAAGAATAATCCCCATCGGCATCATTCTTAAATATCGGTTGTCTCTCAATGCCCCTGGTAATAATATGATGTAATGCTATAGTAGATTCCACGGCAGATATGTTCTCGTTGTTGCATCAGCGGTTTTAGCTTACGTCATGCATTAAAGTGTTATGAGTGAGCCTAAGCTGTCCGTTTGTGTGATTGCGGTATTGACCGTATTTTTTCCGTTACTGAAGTCGACAGGCTATGTGTCCCGTCTGAGCAAAAGGAGCAGAAAAGAATGAATTCAGCAAGCACTACGACTGCCACACTAAGCCAATTTATGTAGGAAACCATATCGGCAGGCTCTACCAATCAATTTCCGATTTCATCCGTCTGTAACGCTAAATGCATCTTTTGTTCAAATAAAATGAATCCCTTTAAAATTCATCGGTTGGGATTTCGTCCCCTTGACGACGTGAAAAAGGGAATCGCTATGCTTTCCCCGGCTGGAAACGTAGAAGTAAGGCTTGGTGACAGTTTACCGGGACGCGTTTCAGAGGGTGAAGCCCTTCTTCATCCAGATATTCTGACGATACTGAAACTAGTCAGAAAGAAATTTCCTAGCAATGTAATTCAGGCCAACACAAACGGGACCATGTTAACAAAAGAATTCATTGAAAAGCTCGAAGAATTTAACCCGATGAAACTCACGATATCCTATCATTCCGATAACAGCGAAAATTGGCAGAAAATATTTAATCTTGGAGAAGAACACTATAGAATTGCCAGAAGTTCATTCCTTCAGCTTCGAATGAAGAAGTTTTTTGTTGAGGCGACTATTGTTCCGCTTCCCGCCTTAGTCGGATATGATGATCTAGAGAAGACATTTGATGCCTTAAGATGTTTTACGCAACATGTTTTGATTTATGCACCAGGATATTCAAAGCTGGCATCCGAAAGCTTGAAAGGTATTCTAAACGTGGATTATAAAGAGCTCAGTGAGTTTTTTGTCAAGATGAGGAAAAAGTATAAAGTGGCGATCAACTTCTTTTCGGATCCGGTGAGCCCCATAAACTTTTACCCCTTCCAGTACATGCAGGATAGTTTTAACAAAAAATTTAAGAGTGTTCTTTGGCTGTTGTCTGAAGCCGCATATGAGAGGAATAAGGGGGTCATAGACAATTATGGGCCTTACATTCCCAATAATCATTATGCCGTTAAGGTAAAAAATTATACATATGGTGGAAACATTAACGCGGCTGGTTTGCTACTTTTGGATGATTTTGATAGGTCTATAGAAAAAGAGTTAAAAAGACTAAAAGAGAAGAACATAAAAGTTGATTTGTTGGTCATTCCGAAAGTAGCGTTTGACCGTTTTGGAGACGATTTGACCGGTAAAAATTATAGTGTTCTTGAAGAAAAGTACGGCCTGCCGCTGTGGCTGGGATAGCATTCTTTGAAAGTTATATTTCATTTGTTTTTCGGGACACTCCTTGATGCATTGATTACTTTCATCGTAACAATTTCAACCTGTCATCTTGCTATTTGTTCTCCCGATTTACATACTCTCGGGGATTGGTCGCGCAGTTGACCCCTTTTCCTTTTTAAATGAGAGAGCAAACCGATGAAAAAACCCATGTCAATCACCGCCATTCTCGCCCTTTTCGGTATTCTGCTTCTTATGCCCGCAACGTCGCAGGCCGAGTCACCAAATCCAGATAAAGGGTCAAATCCGCTCTTGACCTCCTTGGACGAGAATAGTATTTAAAGGCTTTCTGTCTCAATCACTTCGAATAGAATATCCAGGTGCATGGTGTAATATCATGAACCACGGAAGGCGGTCTGAGAATAAATTTTGGATGAAAAGGAAGATGCCCCGGGGATCGTAAAATGGGGGTCAGAATGGGGGTCAAGTCCGCTCTTGACCTGTTTTGTTGTTGATAGAAAAGGGGTCAAGGCAAATTTGACCCCTTTTTGATGAGGATTCGAAGGCTGCAGCATTTTTCGCAGCCCCGAGCTAAGAAACTTAAAATCACAATTCACCTGATCAGGTACAGCCTGCGGCTTCCGCTACCTAGTGATTGTGAACGTTCGCTTCTGAAAATTATTACTTCTTGAAGAGCTCAGAATGTGAACCAGTTCTTTCTAAATATAAATCGTCGGAAAAGATTCGGTAGATCAAATCTCCAGTTCCTTTTTCAGCTCTTCCCAGGGAATCGGCTCTCCCGGCTCCTTCTTGGCCTTCCAGGCATCATCGATGTCAATATGGTCCTCTAGCTCCTGCAACAGCTTGAGCTCTTGAATTGAAACAAGAGCGGCAATCGGTTCTCCGCGGCGTGTCAGGACAAAGGCCTCGTCTCCGAATGCTACCCGGTTGATAATATTTGAGAATTTCTTCCTTGCATCGGCTGTGGTTATTCTATTGAGCATATCATTCACCTTTCAATTCAATGTGTTCATAGAGTACCATTTGTACATATCGTAAACAAATGTGTCCTGATTGTCAATGGGTATTCTAACCAAGAATCATTTCCGCATCATAACCAGGCGGTCAAGTTAACAGCCAGGGTGGATCCGCTTTGAATGGGGGCCAAGTCCGCTCTTAACCTACTTGAACGAGAATAGTATTTAAAGGCATTATGTCTCAACCACTTCGAATAGAATACCAGGTGCATGGTGTAATATCATGAACCACGGAAGGCGGTCTGAGAATAAATTTTGGATGAAAAAGAAGGTGCCCGGGGATCGTAGATTTTCTAATCGATTGGATAAAATTGCCGCACAAATCACAAAGAGCTAAGAGCGGACTTGGCCCCCAACCTAAAAGGAGGGTCTATGAGAAAAGAATTATCCAAATTGACTTGATCATATCTTTTTGAGATGATCACAAAACCTGCGTCGCTCCGATCCCCGTTCGGCATCACCGGAATCGGTGTTCGGCTTGCGCCGGAATTACTGTCCGGCTTCCTCCGGAAGCACTGTTCGCGATCACCGGAATACGTAGAAATAATTGATAATTTCTTGAAAATGATGGCTTGTTTTTCTATGGAAATATGTTCTTTTAAACTTTTTTGTTGGGCAGACAAACAACGGAGAACGGGAAGATGAAAAAAGTGCTGGAAGGCATTCGTGTATTGGATTTGACGCAATATCTGGCCGGGCCGCAGGCGACGTTACTTCTCGCCGGTTTAGGGGCGGAGGTGATCCGAATCGACAACCCGGCTGCAAGGGACCCGGTGGCTGAAAGCCCCCCTTTTGCGGGACCGGAAGGCGTGTCCATGCAGCGCCAGACGGATCAAGACATCGGAATATTTTACCTGAAGCGCGCCCGCAATAAAAAGGCGATCACTCTCAATCTGAAATCCCAGAAAGGCAAAAACCTTTTTTACGAGCTGATCGGGAAAACGGATATCCTTGTGGAAAACTTTTCAGTGGGTGTCACTGAACGCCTGGGCATCGACTATGGGTCTATGAGCAAACTGAATCCTTCTCTCGTTTATTGCTCGGTGACCGGCTACGGATCCACCGGACCTGACGCGAAACTGAAGGGGTACGATGCGGTGGCCCAGGCCGCTTCAGGTCTGATGAACCTTACCGGATTTTCGGACAACCCGCCGGTGAAGGCGGGTTCGGCTCTAGGCGACAGTATCGGCGGTGTTTTTAGTTTCGGAGGCATCATGGCCGCCCTATACCACCGGGAGCGGACCGGACAGGGACAGCACATCGACGTTTCGATGGTGGATTGTCTGTTTTCACTGGTATTTGATGAGCCCCTCGACTGCTATGACCAATTGGGTCTCCCGTCGCGAATGGGAAACCGGATCATGCGGCTCTCACCATTTAATTCGTATGCGACTCAAGACGGTTGGATCATTATCGCCACCGGCACGACTGCACAATGGCACAGCCTGCTCAGGGCCATCGGACAGGAGGATCTCATCGGTGATGACCGCTATGGGGAGATGTCTGATCGCCTTCTTCACAACGATGAGGTCGATGCCCTTATCACCGAATGGACAGAAAAACACAAAACAGCAGAGGCCGTCGATCACCTTCGGGAGGCCGATATCGTATGCGGGCCCGTGCGGACTATCGATGATATCAAGGCATCCCCACAGATGCAGGCTCGCGGGATGCTGCCGCCGCTGTCGCACCCTCTAATTGGTGATATACCGGGGTTGCACGCGCATGGATTCCCCATACATTTTTCCGAAACACCCGGAAGCTACGACCATCCCGCCCCGCTGCTCGGGCAGCATAATGAAGAGATCTACTGCGGTCTTCTGGGACTTACGGCTGAGGAACTGGTCGATCTTGAAAGTGAAAGCGTTATCTGACGACTTCAATTAAACAAAACGAGACAGACTAAACAGGAGCCACCATGACCGAGACGAAACGAGTTTTGGAAACCGGAATCGAGATCAGGCCCCAATATACCCAGGAAGATATTAAGGGACTGGATCCTGAAAAGGATATCGGCAGCCCCGGTGAATACCCCTATACCCGGGGTATCCATAAATCCATGTACAGAGACCGATTGTGGTCCATGCGGCAATACTCCGGGTTTGGAACGCCGAAGGATTCCAATCAAAGGTATAAATATCTGCTCGGCCAAGGCCAAACCGGTTTAAGCGTGGCATTGGATCTTCCTACACAAATGGGCCTGGATCCGGATGATTCCATGTCTTTGGGGGAGGTTGGGCGGGTGGGAGTGTCCATCAGTACGCTTAACAATATGGAAACCCTTTTTGAGGGTTTACCCCTGGACAGTATTACCACCTCATTCACAATCAACGCGACTGCATCGATGCTGCTTGCGATGTATCTATGTGTCGCTGAGAAGCAGGGGGTTCCGTTTGAGAAGATCGGAGGGACCATTCAGAATGATATACTAAAAGAATACGTGGCAAGAGGGGCTTGGATCTATCCACCCGACTTTTCCCTGCGCCTAATCGTCGACACCATAGAATACTGCACCAAGCACGTACCGCGGTTCAACCCCATCAGCATTGCCGGCGCCCATTTTAAAGATGCAGGCTGTACATGCGTTCAGGAAGCTGCGTTCACGCTGGCAGATGCAATCGAATATATCGAAGCGGTTTTGGATCGCGGCCTGGATATCGATGAATTCGCTCCGAGATTGAGCTTTTACTTCTATACCCACAATAACTTTTTTGAAGAAATCGCTAAATACAGGGCGATGAGAAAACTTTGGGCAAAATATCTGCGGGAAAGATTCAACGCCAAAAATCCCCGATCCTGGTTATTTCGCTTTGGCGTGGTTTGCGGCGGCAGCACCCTGATGCCCCAGCAACCCGAGGTAAATACCACAAGGGTTGCGTATCAGGCGCTTGCCAGTGTCTTGGGGGGCGTGCAATCCATGTTCACCTGCGCATGGGACGAACCCTTTTCGATACCTACAGAAGAAAATGCCAGACTTGCCCTGCGAACCCAGCAGGTGTTAGGGTTTGAAACCGGCGTTGTGGACACACCGGATCCACTTGGCGGCTCCTATTTTGTTGAGTCTCTCACCAAGGAGATGGAAGACAAGATTGTTGAACTCATTGAAAAAATAGAATCGAGAGGCGGTATGGTTAAGTCCATCACAGAGGGGTTTGTCCAGAGGCAGATTATGCAAGAGGCTCTAAAGAAAGAAAAGCGGATAAGCTCGGGCGAGGCGGCGGTGGTAGGTGTCAATCGATTCACCATAGATGAGGAAGAACGGGAATTAACGCTCCATGAATACGATGAGAATGTAGCAAAAGAGCAGATCGAATCGTTGAACAAGACCCGCAGCATTCGGGACAACGGTAAAGTGGAGAAGCATCTCAAACAACTGAGAGCGGTAGCAAAAAGTGATGAGAATTTAATGCCCTACCTGATCGAGGCTTTTAAAGATTATGTCAGCCTGGGAGAGGTCTGCCGGGTATTCAAAGAAGAATTCGGGACCTTTCAGCAGCCGACCGTTATTTAATGTGGATCATCTCCAAAAAAGTTTCGACCCCTTAAACCCTTTTCTCCAATTAACTTGGAGAAGATCCTTTAATGTATGACAGGCAAGAGGTGAAAGATGACAGCGGAAAGGAAGATAAGAATCCTGATTGCGAGCCCCGGGTTGGATGGACATGACAGAGGGGCAAAAGTGGTTGCTTATGCGCTGAGAGATTCCGGGATGGATGTCATCTATTTGGGGATCCATCGTACAACTGAAGAAATTGTAATCGCTGCGTTGGAAGAAGATGTAGACTTTGTGGGATTGAGCATGTTGTCGGGGGCGCATATGATCTTAACGGAGCAAATCCTGAAAATGATGGAAAAATACCAGATCGGAGACATCCCGTTGGTGATCGGGGGTACGATTCCCAAAAAAGACGTGACGAGGTTGAAAGAATTGGGAGTCGCCTTTGTTTTCCCAACCCAGACCCCGTTGGATAAAATAATCTCGGCGCTTAAAGAATATAATTGAAATTTTGGGGATTTAATAGCCTGCAGATATTATTCCGGATCATCTCCGAATTGGTTGTAGTCCATCAGAAAAGATGAGTAATTCCAACGAATCGGACTATATCCCATGAGAGGAACCGACCAAATGACTAGATCCTTTAAAAATATAAAAGTTGATATAGAGAACAAAGTTTGCACCGCTACCATAAATCGACCGGAGCGGAAAAACGCCATGGATGTCGAGACCTTTATGGAACTGAACGGCCTGGTGGATCAGATCGAACATAATGAAGCGGTCCTGGCACTCATATTAACAGGGAATGGAGATGAATCATTCTGTTCGGGCGGAGATTTAAAATACTTAAAAACGATCGATACGCTTTATAAAGGGCGGAAGATGTCCTCTGTTTGCGGAAACGTGCTCGATCGCATCGAGGGGCTTGACATTCCGGTCATCGGGGCAATCAACGGCTACGCATTTGGGGGCGGATGCGAACTCGCACTGGCATGCGATTACAGAATCGCCTCCAAAGCGGCAAAGTTCGGATTTCGTCAGATCACTATGGGGATCATGACATCATGGGGCGGTGGAAAGCGGCTGGTTCGAACCGTCGGGAAGTCCAAGGCGCTTATGCTGCTGTTGACCGGAGACATCATTTCGGCAGAAGAGGCGCTTAAATTGGGCCTTGTCGATCTGCTCGTTGAAAAAAACGAGGTACTGCCTTTTGCAAAGGAATTGGCCGGAAGGATTGTTAAAAATGCGCCGTTGTCCATTCGCTTTATAAAAAAATTCATAAACTCCTGTGTAGATATGTCGGGCAGAGACGCGAATTTACTGGAAACTGAGTTGTTTTCGATTCTTTGGGGTTCTGAAGATCATAATGAAGCGGTGGAGGCATTTTTTGCGAAAAGAGAACCCCAATACAAAGGTAAGTAATTTAATCCCCCGCCCCTTGGTGCGTTAAGATAATTTCCGATAGATACCCCGTAGTTTGCTGCGAGGTAGTTCGTTGTCTCGGAAATTCTACAACTAATCCAACATTTCATTCAGCAGGTCGATCACATTCTACATCCTTGAACCACAGTATTTGCAGTATGTCGCGTCAACGTCATGACCCTCGGCACTGCATTCCGGGCAAGCCTGGGTTGACACCTCTTTTTTATAAACCTTTGCCAATTCAGTGGTAACAATTCCGGTTGGGACCGCAATGATTCCATAACCGATGATCATAATAACGGCGGCTATGGTTTGGCCGACTCCGGTTTGGGGTGATATGTCGCCGTAACCGACTGTCGTCAATGTTACAATCGCCCAGTAGATACTGCGGGGAATGCTTGTGAAACCGCTTTCCCTGTCTTCGACGATGTACATAAGGGAGCCGAATATGACCACCAAGGTGAGCACGGAGAACAAAAAAACGGTTATTTTCCGTCTGCTTGCCCGCAATGCCTGACTTAATTGGCGGGCCTCACCCAGGTATTGTACCAGTTTTAAGACACGGAAAATTCTCAAAACCCGAAAAATTCGAATGATTAAAAAATAATGTGCCCCGGGGAAAAGGGTGCTCAGATACGTCGGTAAAATCGCCAAAAGATCTGCAACCCCAAAAAAGCTAGTCGCATATCTCACTGGCCGGCCTACACTGTAAAGTCGTAACAAATATTCGATGGTAAAAATAATGGTAAAAAACCACTCACCGATATACAGGAGATGGCCGTAAGGTTGACTGATGCTGTCAACGCTGTCCAACATGACCAAGACTACGCTTACCACAATTGAAAGGATCAATAAGACATCAAACAGTTTGCCGGCAGCAGTATCGGCTTCAAAGATGATTTCATGAAGTCTTGCTCGGAATCGGCTTGGCGAACGAGGTTCTACCATTTTTGTATCTCGCAAAATTTAAGTGATCAGGGGTCAGATGTCCTGCGCGCACAATGACATGTATTTAATTGATTTTTCAAGGTATTTATGCAATTTATAGACTAATCTCTATTGCGTTGAACCACAAATCGATCCTGGATTTTGGGGGAAGCTTTCAAGGCTTTTAGCAATAGGGTCTGTGGGGTGTCAAGCACAAACCGGCTTCTCGTACTGATGCGCCAATTGTGTTGTCAAGATTCATACGCGACCCCTATGTTCAAAATTTGATAAATTGAAAATTATACCATGCCGATGAATAAACTTTACTTATAGTCGCCTTTCTTGACATTTTTCGATTTTTGATGATAATATGTGCAATCATATCGATGTCAAAATTTGAACTCATTTTGTGGGAGAATATCTGAAATGAAAACACTTACCGTACGGGGGGTAGAGCCGGAGCTGTCTGATACCTTGAAACATATGGCAAAGCGCCAGGGAAAAAGTGTTAATCAGATCGTCATCGACGCTTTAAAAAAGCATTCCGGATTTGAAAAGGAGAAAAAATATACACAAGTGCATCAGGATTTGGATGATCTTTTCGGGAGATGGACTCAGAAAGAATTTAGCGAGATCCAGGACAAGATCGATAGCGGGAGAAAAATCGATCCGGAGCTTTGGAAATGAACCGCGTCCTTATTGATACCAATATTTATACTCATGCGCTGAAAGGAACGGCTGACGTTATATCTGTTCTTAAAAGCGCCTCTCAGATCGGGATTTCTGCTATAAGCATCGGGGAATTGATTTCCGGTTTTAAGGGCGGAACCAGGGAGAGGGAAAATCGAGACGAGCTTGCAAAGTTTTTAGATTCCCCACGCGTAAGAATCTATCTGATCGACGAAACCACGGCCGAATTTTACGGCGACATTCTGGATAAACTGAGAAAAGCAGGAACCCCGATTCCCACCAACGATATTTGGATCGGTGCGGCAGCACTTCAAAATGGATTAAAACTATTCACCAAAGATAAGCATTTCGGAAATATTCCAGGCCTATTACTGGTTGAATGAAATTTTATACCAGGGACAGGGGGGCCGGCGACGGGAACGGTTTCGATGAACTGCCGGCACGCATAGATGCGACCGTAAAACCGGGCAGGTACGAGGGCCATTGAAAAACGGGCAGGCACGGGGGCCTGCCCCTACGGAAAAATGCATCTGATAGATCCGTATGCCGTGAACGAATGCCCCCTTCGCCGGGGGTACGAAAAATGGAGAAAGATATGATGCCGATTTTTTGGAATATTCTTTTTATGGCTGTTGCCATCTTTCTGGTGGCAAAAATGCTGCCACGTATTCACCTTAAAAGCTTTGGAACCGCGATCATTGTCGCGATTGTTTACAGCCTGATTAATTTCCTCGCCGGGTGGATACTGATTCTGATGACTTTACCGGCGGTTATCATTACTTTCGGCTTGTTTAAATTTGTTATTAATGCATTCTTGCTTTGGGTTACGGATAAGTTGGTTGATGATTTTAAAATCGAGAACGCTACCACAGCCCTGATAGCTGCCTTCATGATTACCGTTATTGATTCTGTGCTTAGATGGGTATTCTACTATCAATAACAATGCCTGATTACAGACCTCGTTATTGAGCCTGGAACAGTCTGGGTTAGCGGGTTCAGCGTTCAGGGTTCAGGGTTAATCGCTCCGCGATTGTTTTAAAAGGGGTTCGCTTTTGACCTGTTTCGCGGTTGATGATAGTAAAAAAACATTACGGTCCGTCCCCTTCGCATAGAATATCCAGATGTTTGGTACCATTTGATGAATCGAGGCCGGCGTGGTGAGGCTGTTTTTTCAGACGACCGGGATTTTTTCATGTTTGCGGAGTTACTGAAGGAAGCTTCGGACCGGGGGAAAATGAATGAGGGCCGCAATGTGGCGATATATCTCACCAGGAAGCTGAGGCGAGACACATTGAAAGAAATCGGCAAGTCATATCGACAACGATAGCAGAGTCAGTAGCGTGATGGAGCGTATGAAAAAGGAGAAGACCGTGAAGTTTTTACATTTGATTGCAGGGTTTTTATTTCTGACGTTGGGGTATGGTTCCTTGCATGCTGAAAAAGCAGTTCGCCCTGCCGTGAGAGGAACATCTGATCATGAACAGGAGAAAAAATCGGCTCAGAAAGAGACGTATGATGCCCATCGTTCATACACACGATACCATTTTGAACATGACGAGATGGACTTTGCTTTCCAATGGCTTTTGGGCAGTATTCCAAACGGGGGTGCCGAAATCGGAGAGGCGTTCTACGTTGCAGGAAACATTGAAGACGGCAATCCTGAAAGCTGGCAAAATGAATGGGAAGAGATGGCCAAACGGAAAGAAACCCGCGCTAAAGCAGCCCTTGAAAAAGGTCATAAAATTACGGCTCGTGAAAATTACCTGAAAGCATCCAATTATTATCGCACGGCGCTTGTTTCAATGCTACCTGACAGTCTCAAGTTCAATGGTATTGCCGAAAAGATTCGAACCTGCATGAAAAAGGCCGGGAAATTGTCCGTACCCCAAATGACCTATTTTGAAGTCCCGTTTGAAAAAACGGTCCTTCCCGGTTATTTCCGCCCTGTCTTAAAAGGAGGCAAACCTCGAAAGACGCTCTTGATGATTGGTGGTGGAGAAACCTTTATCGAAGACAATGTCTTTTATATTGAGCCCCCGGCGATCAAGTACGGCTATAATTTTATTACGGTGGATATTCCCGGCCAGGGAATGCTCCCTGCAGAAGGATTGTTTTTTAGAAAAGATACAGAAACTCAAATGAAAGCGATTCTGGATGTTATTTTAAAGTTTCCCGAGGTTGACCCTGAAAAACTTGCCGTTTACGGCATCAGTAATGGCGGTTACTTCGTCCCGCGTGCAGCAACAATTGAAAAACGGATTAAAGCGATTGTCATCAGCAGTGCTGTTGTGGACAATTATCGCATGTTCAAAGAAATGCCTTTTTCCAAAGATACACAGGAGCAGATTGATCAATGGCCGCCTTTCAAAAAAGCGGTGACCTCTGCCGTAACATGGCGCTGGGGGCTTGACCCTGAAAATGTCAAAGGACAGGCTGAAGCCACCAAAGACTTCCAGTTTGATCCGGCAAAAGTGACTTGTCCGGTTTTAGACATCGTTGGAGCAGGAGAATATGTCAACAAGGAGACCGAACGTCAGCAGAAAGAATTTATGGAAAAGGTGGGAACACAAAACAAAACCTTGGTGATTACTCCAGAAAATGAAGGGGCTTCTTCTCATTGCATCGGAGAAAATCGAACCTTGATGGCCCAGATAGTCTTTGACTGGCTTGACGGCCTCTTTGATGATTGAAATTAACGCTCATGCCAGGAACATCCCGCCTCGGTACGCCCGGTCTTTATGACCCCTTTAGACTTCTTATTGGCACCGGTCAGACTGGCACACATCACATGGTTAAGGCTTCAGCTGTCCCTCTTCAATGCCAGCCTGTTTTATCTGCCATGTGGCAACCATGTTTTCGGTATAGAAGTATCTAAAATAAAACAATTTTTCTCAATCAGGACAAAATTATGCCAATCAGGTTTCCGTACAACAGTTTAAAGACTTAAGGCATCATTTCCTCCGTTGCGAAACCGTTCTTATCCATTTTTATCATAATATTAAATGGTTATATGCTGTTCCCTTGACCCTGAGCCTCCATATACAGCCATGGCATGCAAATTGCCAAATCTAATTTAAAAACGCCTTAAGAATATTCAGATAATTCAAACCGTCATGAGAAGAATATTCTTACCGGGTGAACATTTGACATCACATCGGGAAATAGACCTTGAGGCCTCAATCATATCCGGGGGGGATATCATGGAAACCAATGTCTCATATCTTTTGTATTTGATGGGGTTTTTTTTCAGTTTCTATCTTGGATATCAATCGTTTCATAAACGGTGGGTGACCATCGGGGACATCCCGACCTTTCCCCGCTATCTGACCTGTCAGTTTTTATATCAATGCGGCGTCTACGGGTATGGATTTATTTCCGGTTTGTTCTTTATCATCGTCATTGTTTACTGGGTTCCGCTCAGGCCACTGGTATCTGCTGTTTTGGGAAAATTTGGAACCGATGTCATCGTAAAACAGCTGACTGCCGAAGCTGCCTTGGCCCCCATCGGAGCCATGGCAGTCGTTCTGTTTCTGCTGAAATGGGATAGTTCATACAATCCGCTTCAAATCGTTCAAAATATGATTCAAGAATTTGTTGCCATTCCCCGTAAAGCAAACGAGGTGCATTCGCGTCTTATCAACGCAAATCTTATGAAAAAGTACAAAGACCAACCTGAATCCGATACCGGCTCAACCGGGCAGACAGCCAAAAAAGATGCTTATAAATCGCGGGAGGTCATCATACAGGATCTCGACATCGGCCACAGCCTGCAAACCGGTGATTTCAACAAGAATCAGAGAACCATCGAATATCATTGGGCAAAAGCCTGTACGATCTTTTATGAAGTTGAGAGTGAAAGACGAAGGGATTCGTCTTTTAAACAGTTTTTTGTCGATAAATCGTTGGGCTGGGCAGAGATCAGCGAAATGCATAAAACGATCTCTGAAAAGGTGGAAAAATGGAAAAAGAGTGAACCGGACTATGTGGCCAGTATGGAGCTTATGCAGACGCTCCAGGCCCTGATAACCCGCTTATACTGGCTGTTGACTTTTCTGATCATATTCGGGAGCAACTCTGAAGACACATTATGGGATCGGGTTGAGCGGTATGATCCGAAGTCCAAAGCCCACGTGCTGGTTTCACCGGGTCGTAAAATCGCAGTCATCGGTATCTGCGTAGGTTTAGCGACGTTGATCGGACATGAACTGGGAGTATTGATCTGCAGAAGTACTTTACAGATAGAAATCCCTCCCCCTTATTTTTCAATCGATGCACTGGACTGGCTCTTTTTTGCTATGGCAGGCATCTGGATACCGACCGCCATTGTCATATTTATCCGCTGCCGCTCAAGCCGAATCATGCCGTTTGGGGAAAACAAATACTGGGGATTCTATATCACAACGTTTCTATTTTCATACGTCTTGAGTATCGGGGCTTTTGTCGGCGTTCACTGGGTGCTGAGCTTCTTTGTCCCGGAAAGACCTTTTTTCTCGCCCAAGCAGGAATTGGCGCTTTTTGCACCATGGGGGATATTTCCGGCACTCATCGCCAGTTATTGCTCCTATTCCATTGATCATAACTGCAGATTCCCAAGAAATGAAACACAAAAAAACGCTATGTTGCAATGTATTATGAATTCCATCCTCTTTGCAGCATTCAGCACATTGATCGGCTTTTTTGCCACGGCCACAAAGCCTCTGCCGTCTCGAATCGTAATACTGACCACGTTGTTTTCAATTCTGCTATCCGTCCCCTTGCTGTTAAAATTTGAAATGAAACATTCAAAAGAAAATATTATGGCCCCTTTAGACCCCTTTCCGGAAATACCCACCAAGGCAATTAACTCAGCCGTCTGATATTCGGATTTACTCCAATTGTGGGTATTGGTGCGGTTTCGGTGAGCCTGAGAAAATATCCGACAACGCCCATTTTGTTGAAACTGACGGCAAAACCGTGTCTCTCGTCCGATTCAACAACGGCCAGATTAAGAAAAAGGAATCACAGGTCATATAGAAACAATAATCGGCCATGAGGCTATTGCCTCAGGGTTCGCTAAACGAATTCACAGTTTCAGGTTTGTCGGATCAGATCCTGGAAAACACCCAGACGGTGTTGCGGTTTTGAATTTTCCGGTTTCAGTATACTTCGCAATACTGTAGACTTTCAGATAATGGGGAAAGATATGATGTATATTTTTTTGGAATATTCTTTTTCTTGCTGTTGCCATCTTTCTGGTGGCAAAAATGCTGCCGCGCATTCACCTTAAAAGGGGCAAGGGCAGGCACGGGGGCCTGCCCCTACGGGGATGTTGATATGACATTCAATTCCGGTATTCACCGGCGTCGATCCATTCGGTTGCAGGGATATGATTATTCACGGGCTGGGGCATATTTTATCACCATCTGCACACAAAACCGGGAATGTATGTTCGGGGCAATTGTCGACGGGAAAATGGTAATGAACCATGCGGGGGACATGATTCAAACGGTTTGGGACGAAATCCCATTTCATTACGCCGGAATCGATATTGATGAATTTATCGTCATGCCCAACCATATCCACGGAATCATTATCATTGGGAATACGGAAACGTTGTCATTGCCGGATGTGGTGCATCGATTCAAAACCATGGCCACCAAACGATATGCCGATGGCGTTAAACAAAAGAGAGGGGCATCATTTCCCGGCAGATTATGGCAACGCAATTATTGGGAACACATCATTCGCAATGGAATGGAATTGAACCGAATTCGGGAATACATTAATACCAACCCAACCCAATGGGAATCAGATCGTCTGAATCCGGTCGAGGACGAAACCGCGTCCAGGCCTCCGCCATGGAAAAGGCAAAAACCTGGCTGAAAGAAAACGGACAGTTGTTGGAGCAGACCATATAGGAGAGAATGCCAAAAAATAAACGCTACAGGCGCGAACGCGTCAAACATCTGCCCAACGTGACACTTTCCGCACTCGGCAAGTCACAACCGCCTTTGTCATACCCCTGGTACGCGGCGCGTTATGAGGGCATGAAAAAAATCCTCGAACTGGGCTGCGGCAAAGGCGCGTATAGTCTTGCATCCGCTGCCGCCGATCCCCGCAAACTTTGTGTGGGAATCGACTACAAAAGCCATCGCATATGTGTCGGCGCAGAAAAGGCCATTGCCGATGGCCTTGAAAATGTCCAATTCCTTCGTGTCCGGATCGAGCGCATCCGGGAGTTCTTTGTGGAACATTCGATACACGAAATCTGCCTCATCTTTCCAGACCCGCACCCTAAGAAACGGGCCATTAAGTGTCGGCTGTCCGGCCCCCCATTTCTAGACACGTATGCAACGCTGCTCATACCCGGAGGCACTGTTTATCTCAAGACCGACAGTAGACTGCTCTACAACTACACCCGGGAATCTGTTGGACGATGGGGCGGGCGCGTGGTCGAGGCATCAGATAACATCCATGGGATCAATTACAGCCCACGATGTGCCCGGGAGGTCGTTTCTCCCTACGAGGATGCTGCGCGGTCCCGGGGAACGACCATCAAATACATGGCGTTCAAACTGAACTGATGGTGCATAATCACCACCTTGGTATTATCCGTACCCTCCTTAGTAATCGTTAAAAAATGCTTGACATAAGGGGTATAGAATGCTCATTTCATCAGGTTGCTTAACGTGCATTTTTCCCGCTATTTATAATAGAGACTTTCGATTTTTTATCGTCCCGAAACTTAAGCAAACCGGATGAGGTGGTATTGAAACATGGGTATGACAATCGCCGAAAAAATTTTGGCAAAACATTCAGGAAACAAAGCGGTTAAACCGGGGGAGTATCTCTGGGCATCCATTGACAGCACCATGGTCAGCCGCAGCATGATCCCGCGGCTTCGGGAATATAACGTGGAGAAGGTCTGGGACCCTGAGCGGGTGTATGGGGTTGAGGATCATTTTGCGCCCCCACCCAACGTATCGGCCGCAAACAACTCCATACAGTTCCGGAATTGGTCAAAAAAGGCCGGCATCAATTTTTTTGAATACGGCCGCCATGGGATCTTGCATGAGCTCTTTCCCCAACATGGCCTGGTCTCGCCGGGGGATCTTATCGCAGGGGTAGATTCCCACACCACGAGCCATGGCTGTTTTAATGCCGCGGCCTGCCCCATCAATGAAGAACTTCCCTATGTCCTGGCAACCGGAAAGCTCTGGTTTCGGGTTCCCCGCAGTATAAAATTTACCCTCACAGGGGAGTACCCCGGACCGGATAAATTCGCCGTGGGAAAAGACATCATCTTGCGTATTCTCGGGGAATACGGCACCCAGGCAGGCCTCTACAGATCCGTGGAGTTTGAAGGTCCTGCCGTAGATCAAATGAGCATGTCTAGCCGGTTTACCATCTCCAATATGGGGATTGAGATCGGGGCCAAATTTGCCATCTTCCCCTGCGATGACAAGACCCTTGCCTATCTAGACGGCAAAATGAAGCGTGCTCCCGACCCCGTATCATCCGATCCGGATGCAGTTTACGAAAAGAGCTACACCCTCGATGTGACCGACATGCCCCCTTATGTGGCGTGTCCCCACGATCCCGGCAACAGCGTTCCGGTGACCGAGGTGGAGGGTGAGCAGATCAAGATAAATCAGGGCTTTATCGGATCCTGCACAAACGGCCGGGTCGAGGATTTTAAGATGGCGGCGCGCATCCTCAAGGGGCGAAAGGTCCATCCGGATGTTCGTCTTATTGCCACGCCGGCCTCACAGGAGATATGGCGTGAATGCATGAATAACGGCATCTGGGATATCTTTGCGGAAGCCGGAGCATTGGTGACGCATTCTACCTGCGGGATCTGTTTCGGCGGACATCTGGGAATTATCGGCGACGGGGAGGTGTGTATCGCCTCTTCCAACCGGAACTTCCAGGGCAGACAGGGGAGCCCCGAATCTTTCGTCTACCTGGCAAATCCGGCTACGGTGGCAGCCGCAGCGGTAGAGGGTCATATTGTCGACCCCCGCCGCTTCTTATCATAGTAAAAGAAGAGGAAGACATGATCTTTGAAGGAAAAATCTGGAAATTCGGCGACGACATCAGTACCGATCTAATTATGCCGGGCACCGAAGTATTGGCACAGCCGGATGTACCCGAAGACGAGGCAGCCAGAAAATACTGCATGCAAGCCAACCGTCCGGGCTGGGCATCAACGGTCGAGCAGGGGGATATCCTCGTGGCGGGTCATAATTTCGGATGCGGTTCGAGCCGGCCGGCAGCACGTCTGATAAAGGCGCTGGGGATCGGTATCATTTTGGCCCACTCCATGTCTCGTCTCTTCTTCAGAAACGCCGTAAATATCGGGCTTCCCGTCCTTATTTGCGAAGGCGTTCCAGGACTCTTCGAGGAAGGAGAGACCGCCCGGGTTGATCTGGCGTCAGGCGAGATCTTTAACCCGGTAAAGGGGACCCGGATTCAGGGAGAGGCCCTTCCTGCCGGAAGCCCACCTGCCGAGATATTGAGAGCCGGTGGATTGAAGTCTTTTATGCAAACGGAACTCACACGGGATGTGGGCTGATATTAAGAAAAGGAGAAAGATATGAGTTACGGCCAAACGCTGAGAAGGCTCATGGGGGAAAAGATGGTGGTGGCCCCCTTCTGCCTCAATGCGTATCATGCAAAAATTGCTCAGATGGTGGGGTTTGAGGCGGTGTATATGACGGGATGGGGCACGGCAGCGGAGCGCGGTTACCCGGATGTGGGACTCATTACCCAGACGGAGATGGTGGAAAATGCCCGATATATTGCCAATGCCGTGGATCTGCCGGTCATCGCCGATGCCGATACGGGTTACGGAAACTCCATCAATGTCTGGCGGACGGTGCGCGAACATGAAAGCGCCGGTGTTGCCGCCATCCATATCGAGGATCAGGTTTTTCCCAAAAAATGCGGTTTTTTCGAAGGTAAAGAGGTGATTCCGACCGGAGAGAACGTCCAGAAGATAAAGGCGGCTCTCGATGCCCGGCGGGATAAAGATTTTGTCATTATCGCCCGGTGCGATGCCCTGGCCGTCAACGGCTGGGAGGATACGATTCAACGCTGCCACGCATATCATGAGGCAGGCGCCGATCTGATCTTTGTGGATGGGATCCGCACCACAGATGACTTGAAAAGATATGCAAAGGATTTTAAAGAAATCCCAAAACTTTACAACGGAGGACTTCTGCCGACCCATGAGGTGGCCGACATGGGTTTTAAGATGATGATTACGGCGAGAACCAACCTGCTCATCTTCAAAGCCGTTAAGGAAGCCTTTGAGACCCTCAAGGAAAAAGGGACCGTGATGGAGGAATTCAAAACCACCAATAGCGACCTTTTCAAGGAGGCCGCCGATATGCTGGGGTTGTCCGCCATCTATGAGATGGAGAAGCGTTATAAGGATTGATATCCAATCATGGGGTTCATTCTGGGGGGGATGGTGGACAGAGAGCTGCTCAAAACCTTTTTACTCTTTGAAGACGACTTGGCCGGGCTCTGGGAACGGCCTGCCTTTATCGTCCTCATCGTCATAACCGCACTTTCGATTGCCTGGCCGAAAATTACCACTGCAATAAAGTCTTTGCGGAAATAAATATAAGGAGTCGCAATAATGACCATCGCCGAGAAAATCCTGGCCGCCCACAGCGGCAGGGAAAAAGTAGAACCGGGTGAGTTTGTAAATGTATCCGTGGATCTTGCATTTGCCCAGGAGGGGATGACACCCCTTGTTGTCGAAGCCTTCAGGCAGCTTGAAATCGACAGGGTGTTTGACCCCGGAAAAGTTGTTTTCATGGTGGATCATTCCTGCCCGAGCAAGGATATCCCCTCTGCGGAGCAGTCCAAATTGCAGCGCGAATTTGCCAAGGAACAGGGGACTATATATTACGATGTCGGACGCGGCGGCATCGAACACGTGCTCATCCCCGAGCAGGGGCTGGCCCTGCCGGGGCAGGTGATTGTAGGTGCCGATTCGCACACGTGTACTTCGGGGGCTCTCGGAGCCTTTGCCACCGGCATGGGGGCAACCGATATCGCCGTTGCCATGGCAACGGGCGAGGTGTGGATGAAGGTGCCGCCGACCATCAAGTTTGTCTACCACGGCAAACTGCCGAAATGGGTGACCGGAAAGGACTTGATCCTGCATACCATCGGAGACATCGGAGTCGATGGCGCACGCTATTCGGCCATGGAGTTTACCGGCGAGGCCGCATCCGAACTCGATATGGACGGGCGCTTTACCATGTCCAATATGGCCATCGAGGCCGGGGCCAAGGTGGGTCTATTTCCTGTGGATGAAAAGACGCGAAAGTACATCACGGAACACGGAAACAAACCGTTTACGGCCTGTGAGCCTGATAAAGACGCCCGGTATGCGGACGTCATCGAGTACGATGTCAGCAAGATGGAGCCCCAGGTGGCGATCCCCAACATCCCGTCAAACGTAAAACCGATCAGCCGGGTGGGAGATGTCCGGATCGACCAGGTGGTCATCGGGGCCTGCACAAACGGTCGTTTAAACGATATGAGAGCCGCCGCGCAGATCCTGAAGGGCAGAAAAATACATGAGGACCTGCGGTGTATCGTCATCCCCGGATCCCAGCAGGTGTATCTCGACGCCCTGGAAGAGGGGCTGATCGAATCTTTTGTCAGGGCCGGTGCTGCTGTGAGCACACCGACCTGTGGGCCCTGTGCGGGACTCCACATGGGGATCCTGGCCTCGGGCGAACGAGCCCTTTCGACCTCGAACCGTAATTTTGTCGGACGGATGGGAAGCCCCGAGTCCGAGGTCTATCTGGCCGGCCCTGCAGTGGCCGCAGCCAGCGCAGTACTGGGCCGGATTGCACACCCTGAGGAGGTGGTATCATGAAACTTAAAGGTAAAGCACATAAATATGGAGCAGACGTAAATACGGATCTCATCATCCCGGCCCGCTATCTGCATAATGATGATCGCGCCCTATGGGTGGCGCACTGCATGGAAGACATCGACACGGAGTTTGTAAAGCGATTAAAACCGGGGGATTTTATTGTCGCCACGACCAATTTCGGCTGTGGTTCCTCCCGGGAACAGGCGCCCATCGTGATCAAGGAGGCGGGGGTGGCCGGGGTGATCGCATCGAGTTTTGCACGGATATTTTTCCGCAACGCAATCAACATCGGTCTGCCCATCCTCGAATCCCCCGAGGCATCCGAAGCAACTCAGATGGGAGACGAACTGGAGGTGGATCTCGGTACGGGCACGATCCAGAACCTGAGCAGTAAAAAGACATACCAGGCCCAGCCCTTCCCGGACTTTATGCGTGGGATCATCGAGACGGGAGGGCTCATCGCCTATACCCGGGAGCGGTTCAAGGGGAAAGCCTAGTTCACTTTAAATTTCAAACTTTGAATCAGCAGAGGGGACTTGGATATATGGATCTTTTGAAAGGTATCAAAGTGATCGACTTTACCGCAGCCATTGCCGGTACGCTCAACACCATGATTCTGGCCGATCTGGGTGCGGATGTCGTAAAGGTCGAACCCATTCGGGGAGAACATTACCGCCATGCCCTGCAGGGGGCGATCCTGCTGTCGATGAACCGGAACAAGCGGGATCTCTCTTTGGATTTGAAAACCGAGAAAGGTCGGGAAATAGCGCTTAAACTGGTAAGCCAGGCCGATGTTTTTACTGAAAACTTTGTACCGGGCACAATCGACCGGCTGGGGCTCAGCTATGAGACGGTGCGCAAACTGAATCCGAGCATCATATACTGTTCGGTTTCCGGGCACGGGCAAGACGGCCCATACAGCAAATATCCTTCCTATGACCCATCGGCCCAGGCCATGGCAGGAATCATGATCGCCACCGGGGAGCCCGAGGGAAAACCCTGCCGGCAGGTGACGTCCATGGTCGACATGAGCTCGAGTCTATTTGCCAGCATCGCGGTTTTGGCGGCCCTGATCGATCGGAAAAAAACAGGAAAGGGACGATTTATAGACGTTTCCCTGCTGGATTCGGCCGTCTTTGCCATGAGCCCTGCGTTGACATATCATTCGTTCACCGGCATCCTGCCACAACGGTTCGGCTCCGGAACCGAAGGGTGGGTGCCCTACGGCGCCTTTGACTCCAAGGACAGCCCCATCTGGATCGGCGTTACCATCGACAGATTCTGGAACGCCTTCTGTAAAGCGCTCGATCTGGACGAGCTGGGCAGCGACCCCCGCTACGCCATGGACCAGGGGAGACGGGATCATCGTCATGCGCTCAACAACACGGTCAATGAAAGCTGCAAACAGTTTGCCAGTGTCGATATTGAAGCGCGGCTCCAGGCCGCAGGTGTACCATGTGCGCGTCTGGCCACCGTGGCCGAGGTCGAACAGAATCCGCAAATACAACTTCGGCGTCTGATCGAGGAGTGGGATTATCCGGGAAAAGGCAAGGTCAAGTTCGTTAACACACCGATAATGATCGATGGCCAATTCCCCGAGACGAAACGAAAGGCGCCGCAGCTGGGTGAGCATACCCGTGAAATCTTGACAGAGCTGGGATACGGCCAGAAAGAGGTTCAAGAACTTCTGGACCAGGGCATTGCATCGCAGAACACGCCTTAACCGATAAGAGGAGTCAGTCCATGAATCTGCCGAAAAAGGTAACCATTGTCGATGTCGGTCCCAGAGACGGATTCCAGATGGAAGAGCGGTTTATACCGACAGATGAAAAAATCAGGATCATCGATGCGTTGTCGGAAACCGGCCTTCCGAGAATAGAGGTCACCTCTTTTGTTCATCCCAAGGCCGTTCCTCAGCTTGCGGATGCCGCCGAGGTCATGAGCCGGATCAAAAGAAAAGAGGGGGTGAGCTACGAAGCCCTGGTCCCCAACGTAAAAGGTGTCGAAAGAGCCATAGAGTCCAGCGTTGAGCATGTCGGTCTGGTCGTTTCAGCCAGCGAAAGCCACAATAAAAGAAATGTCAACATGACCATCGCCGAATCCTTAAAAACTCTGGGTGAGGCCGTAAAACTGGCCCTGCGCAACAAGATATTCGTGACGGGGGGCATTGCCACGGTCTTTGGCTGCTCCATGGAAGGCCGGGTGGCACCCGAAAAAGTTGAAGAGGTAGCGGATCATTTGCTCGATATGGGCGTGCACGAGTTGTCCCTGGGCGACACCGTCGGGGTGGCCAACCCGACCCAGGTCGCGGAGATGGTGGGACACTATTTGCAAAAACTAAAAGGCACCGACATCGGGGTGCGCCTGCATTTCCACAACACCCGGGGGGCCGGGTTGGCGAATGTGCTGGCAGCCATGCTGGAAGGTGCCACCATATTCGACACGGCAATATCCGGTCTTGGGGGATGCCCTTTTGCGCCCGGCGCTACCGGAAACATTCCTTCCGGAGACACGGTTAACATGCTGGAGACCATGGGTCTTGACACCGGCGTCGATGTAATACGACTGGTGGAATGCGAGAAGGAAATGCAGCGTCTGTTGGGTAAAGAACTGCCGGGGCAGGTAATGAAAGCCGGCCCGGTACTCTGGGCCCTTAATCAATAAGACGCTGTCCAGCAGCAAGTGGTATTATCCGGATTGATCGGAATCTTCGGTCCAGGCATCCAGCTTAGCCATAACGGCTTCATAGGTCTTTATGGAAATGTCGGGAAGGTCTTCGCCCAATGCTTTTGAAGCCATCTGAAAGCCTTCATCAATGCTTGCCTTAATCTCTTCCAGTCTATCCGGATCCTTGCCGAAAACGGATATGGCAAACTGTACAATCCGCTCAGAGGTCTGTTCCACACCCAGGCAAACTGCAGCAGAAAAATACGGCCTGTTTTAGACCGTACAGAAATCCGATGGTTCACAAATAATTATGGCAGATCTGCCGGTTGAAAATATTTTAGAAACACTCCGGGCCGCCTTGAAAAAAGGTGATTGCGCTGTTTTGCAGGCCCCTCCCGGTGCGGGAAAAACCACCCGGGTGCCCCTGGCATTGCTGACCGAGCCCTGGATGGAAAAAAAACGCCTCTTGGTGCTGGAGCCGCGCCGCCTGGCCGCACGGGCCGCAGCATCCCGAATGGCGGCCAATCTGGGCCAATCCGTTGGCGAAACCGTGGGGTATCGCATGCGGCTGGAACAGTGTGTGGGACCCCGGACCCGGATCGAGGTGCTCACCGAAGGGGTCTTAACCCGCATGCTGCAGACCGATCCGTCCCTTGACGGGGTCGGTCTTGTAATCTTTGATGAATGCCACGAGCGGAACCTCACAGCAGATCTTGCCCTGGCCCTGTGTCTGGACGTTCAGGGTGTTTTAAACGAATCGCTGCGTCTTCTGGCCATGTCCGCCACCCTGGACAGCCGGCTCTTGGCGCAACTGATGGGAAATGCGCCGGTAATTACCTGCAAAGGCAATGAATTTCCCGTGACCACCCATTATGCGGGGCGTGGAAACGGGCTTTCCCTTGTTCAGCACACGGCCGAAACGGTCCGAACGGCGGTCAAACGCTATGACGGCAGTATCCTGGTCTTTTTGCCGGGAGCGCGGGAAATCAGAAACGTAAAAAGCATGCTGGATCGCTTCGATCTCAGTCCCGGATATCGGGTCGTACCGCTTTACGGGAATCTAACCCGGGAGCAGCAGCAGAGCGCCATTGCCCCGCCGCCGGCGGGCCGACAAAAAATCGTTTTAGCCACCCCCATTGCCGAAACCAGCCTCACCATCGAAGGTATCGGCGTGGTGGTGGACAGCGGGTATCGACGGGCGCCCTTTTTCGATGTAGCCAGTGGCATGACCCGGTTGGTCACGTTGCCGGTGTCACAAGCTTCCGCCGATCAGCGTACCGGTCGTGCCGGCCGTCTTGGGCCGGGCGTTTGCCTGCGGTTATGGGATCAAAATTCGCACCACCTGCTCGCGGCCCACAATCGTCCCGAAATACTGGAAACCGACTTGACCCCCCTGGCACTGGAACTGGCGGTGTGGGGTGTAACCGATCCGGAGCAACTCAAATGGCTCGATCCGCCTCCAAAGGCGGCCTTTAAAAAAGCCCAACAGCTGTTGACGGATTTAGGGGCGTTGTCTGTGGAAGCCAAAAAGACGCGCACCGGTCTGCATGTCTACACGGTGACGGCCCATGGACGCAGGATGGCTGAACTGGCCATGCACCCCCGGCTGGCGCATATGGTTCTAAAGGCACGGGATGCCGATTTGGGAGGCTTGGCGTGCCGGGTAGCGGCGATTTTAAGCGAGCGGGATTTTATCCGTTTTGCCCCCGGAACCCATGACGCCGACTTAGGGCTGCGCCTCGATGTGATTGAAGCGGTTCAAGCCGACCGGCGTTTGACAGATCCGGCCCTTCAAATCGATTACAGCGCCTGCCGCCGGATTCGGCAAACCGCTGAGGTGTTTGAAAAGCGGCTCGGAATTCGCCGGCAAAAAAACCATATGACCCGGACGGGCAAAATCTTAGCCTGGGCCTATCCGGAACGTATTGCACAGCAGCGTCCCGGAACCCGGGACCGATATCTTATGGTAAACGGGGGCGGGGCTTATTTCAACGTTCCCGAACCTCTGAGTGCGGAAGAATATCTGGTGGTGGCCGCCTTGGACGGCAATCGGCGGGAGGCGCGGATCTTTTTGGCTGCCGGTTACGATAAAACGGATCTTGATATACAGTACGGCCACCGGATTGAAAAATTGGCCCGGGTCGAGTGGGACCCTGACGCCCGGGCAGTTAAAGCGGAAACAGTGTATACGCTCGGCGCAATGAAACTGGCGGCCGAACCGCTTACCCAGGCACCGGCGCAACAGCTGCTCCAGGCCATGGTTAAAGGCATTCGTAAGCACGGCCTCGATTGCCTGCCATGGACAAATTCGCTTCGCACATGGCAGGCCCGAGTGTTGTTTCTGCGGCGTCTTGATGCGGGCCGGACGGACTGGCCGGATGTTTCAGACGACACCTTGGGCGAAACTCTTGAAAATTGGCTGGCGCCTTATCTTCACGGCATCACCCGGATAAAGCAGCTTAAGGGCGTGGATCTGAAAAGCGCGCTGCACGCCCACTTGACCTGGCGCCGGCAGCGCCTGCTGGACGAGCTGGCCCCCACACACTATACCGTTCCGAGTGGTGCCCGAGCCCCCATCGATTACAGCCTCGATTCACCGGTTTTGGCGGTTCGTATCCAGCAGCTGTTCGGCGCCTGCGCCACTCCGACCATCGGCGGTGGCCGGCAACCGCTGGTGCTGCATCTGCTTTCCCCGGCAGGCCGACCCATGCAGGTAACCCAGGACCTGGCCGGTTTCTGGGCCGGCAGTTACCGTGAAGTAAAAAAAAGCCTAAAGGGCCGCTATCCAAAACATCCCTGGCCCGATGACCCGATGCATGCCGTGCCCACCGACCGGGCCAAACCGCGCGCATCCAGGAAAAAAAATGATGCATGATCGAAAAAGGCCGGTTCCGGTTTCCGGCAACCGATTGGACTATTTTTTACAAAGGACAAAAACCGCATGAACTGGCGTGTATATATCATCCGATGCCGCGATAACAGCCTGTACACCGGTATTTCAAACAATGTGGTGCGACGGTTTTCAGAGCATACGGATCAGGCCAAAAGATGCGCAAAGTATCTCCGGGGCAAAGGCCCCTTGAAACTGGTGTTTCACGCCGATGCGGGGAGTATGATAGAAGCCCTGAAACTTGAAAGACGGATAAAAAAGATGTCCAAGGCCAAAAAGGAGGAACTGGTCGCCGGGAAGATAACCGTGGAGTAGCAGTTTAGGTTGTTTCGGCTGTAGGCTAAAGGCGGTTAGTTTGCGTATACCCTTAAAACTAGTAAAAAAGAATTTATGCAGCGCTCAGGTTTACTCTTCAAGCTCACCCCTTATCTTCACCCCGACCAGATCCTCCAGCACCTTGACCACCACCGGATAATACCGGTCACCGTAGCCGGCGGCGGCGGCAGACTCATAGGCCTGTTTGGCCAACGCGCCAAGGTTTTGGGGTACATGAACGCTTTCGGCGGTCTTTAGCGCAAGGCCTATATCCTTAATAATGTATTCCACCGGAAAGACTTCTTTTTCAAACTTCCCCTTATATACAAACTTTTTGAAATGATTCTGCAGGGCAAAACTGTCCGCAGAACCCCGGCTCAGGGCCTTAAACAACACATCCGGCTCAACACCGGCCTTAACCCCCAGGACCAGTGCCTCTGAAAGGGCACAGACATTGATGGACAGGATAAGATTATTTACGATCTTCACCACTTCACCGGCTCCGGTTCCGCCCACATAATCGATATCGTTACCCATGGATGAAAGAATCGGTTTGCATCTATCGAACGTGTCTTTATCTCCTCCCACAAAAATGGCAAGCGTTCCCCCCACCGCAGCGGATACGCCCCTGGCTACCGGCGCATCAAGCATTCTTGCGCCATGGCCGGATAATTCTTTTTCGATTTCCCGGGTTGTCACCGGATCGATGGTGCTCATGTCGATGACGACGGATCCCGGTTTGACGCCTTTAATAACGCCTCTTTCCCCCAGTATCGCTTCCCTTACATGGGGTGAGGAGGGCAGCATGGTGATGATTATTCCGGACTTTTCAGCCACCGATTCACACGATTCGGCTGCTCCGGCGCCAAGTTCCACGAGTGGTTTCATTTTGTTTTTTTCAATATCATAAACCGTCAACGTGTATCCATTGTTGATCAGGTTTTTGGCCATGGGAGCCCCCATGGCGCCGAGCCCTATAAATCCGACTTTATCTATCATTTCAAAACCCGATGAGACGGGGCAGCCACAGTGCGACGCCGGGAAGATAGGTGATAAAGGCAAGGACCATTATATTCAGCACCACAAAGGGGAGCACCTCTTTTGAAATCTCTTCCAGGGTGACGCCTGAGATACTGCATGCGCCGTAAAGACAGACCCCAAGCGGCGGGGTGCAGAGTCCGATGCAGAGGTTGACGACCATGACGATGCCGAAATGCAGGGGGTCGAAACCCATCTTCACCATTATGGGCGCGAAAATCGGGCCGAACAGGATACAGGCCGCGCCGGTTTCAAAAAACATTCCGACAAAAAGAAAGAACAGGTTGACCATCGTGATGATGACCCATTTATTGGTCGAGATGCTCGTCAAGAGGGTGATGATATGCGTGGGGATATTCAAAACGGCCAGGACCCATTTGAATGCCACGGCAACGGCGATAATCAGAAAGATATAGGACGATTTTACCCCCGCATTCAGCAGACACTCCTTCAGGGTTTTCAGACTGAACCGGTTCCGGTAGATGGTGATTCCCAGGATGAAGGCATATACGGCGGCGACCGTTGCCGCCTCGGTGGGGGTAAAAATGCCGCCCAGAATCCCGCCGATAATGATGATCGGCATAAAAAGGGCAAACGCACTGCTTCGGGTGGCCAAAAGAATACCCTTCAGAGTGGTCCGTTCAGGTCGGATCGGGTAGTTCCGTTTTTTCGAAATAAAATAAACGTATGAAAAATCCACAAAACAGAAGAGCACCCCGGGTATAATGCCGGCTGCGAAAAGTCCGGCAATGGAGACACCCATGATGGAGCCGTAAATGACCATGATGATGCTGGGGGGGATGATGGGGCCGACCAGCGAAGAAGCTGCGGTCAGGGCTGCGGCAAAGGGTTTATCGTAGCCCTGTTTTTCCATAGCCGGAATTTCGATGGAGCCCAGGGCCGCCACATCGGAAACCGCCGCTCCCGTAATCCCGGCAAAGAGGAAACTTCCGAGAATGTTGGCATAGGCCAGGGAACCCCGGATATTTCCCCCGATCTCCTCGGCAAACTTCATGAGTCGGTCTGTAATGCCGAATGCGTTCATGAATTCGCCGGCAAGAATGAAAAAAGGCACCGCCATGATCACAAACGAGTCGATTCCCTGAAACATACCGGACGGCAGCATCAATATAAATTTTGTGGTGGGAAGCATGAGAAAATAGATCAGGGTTGCCCATCCCATGCAGATGGCAATGGGCATTCCGAGTATCAGGAAAACCGCAAAAACGATCAGAATAATCGATATGGTGCTGATATCCATCCGTTGGCTCCTTCTATCGATTAACCGGTAGCTTGGAACAGCTCCGGATAGGCGATAAAATTTTTGATTTATTAAGCATTTTCGGCGGGTTCAAGGAAAAGGTCCCGCAAGATGTTGACGGAGATCTGCAGAAAGCAGAATATACAACCGACGGGGATGCCGACGTAAGGGATAAACATCTTCATCCCGGTTGCCGGTGAAACAATTCTGTAGCCCTGGGCCGCAAATTTGAACCCGAAGTAAATAGCAAAACCGAAGAAGATCAGCGTCATCAGGTCGTTGAAAATCACGACCCATTTCCTGGATTTACCGGGAAAAATCAATTTGACGATAAAGTCCAGACCGACATGCTCCCGTTTACGAAAGGCCACGGAAGCACCGATCAGCGCTACCCAGACCATCATGAACCGTGCAATCTCTTCGGTCCAGAAAGGGGCGGATCTGAAGATGTACCGGCAGATCACCCCATAGAAGACCGAGAGGGTCATAATCGCTATAAAGCTGATCGTGATCCATACGGAAGCGTAGTTTAAATACCGCTCAAAGGTCTCAATTTTATTCATCGTATCTCCAAAAAGATAGAATCGTCAGGGTATTAGAAGAATCAATGGGGCGTGCCGTTGGAAACATCCCGTTCGGCGCGCCCCAGGTATCAGAGCGATTCACGGATCGGTGAAAAATTCAGCTCTGTCTTTACGGCGTTGAATACGCATCAATCGGAAACTACTGCGTTAAAAGACAGCAGCAAATTTTCGTAAAATCCGTATTCGAATGCGGACACGCCTTTACGCAGGACCTATGGCGTGTCCGTTTACCCGAAAAAAAGGCGCTGCTTTCTATCGATAACCCATTTGTTTCTCGGTATCGGAAACGGCCTTCAGCAGTTTATCGATCCAGACATTGTCCACATTTTTTTGGTTCCGCAGCCATTCGATGACCGGCTTCTGGGCCAGTGTTTTGAACTGCTGGTACTCTTCGGCGGTGGGCTGATAAATCTCAAGACCCTTCTTTTTAAGGTAATCTGTCCCGTTGAGCTCTCCCAGACGGCAGATCCCCCGGGTGATGGCATCCATGACCCGACCGGCGGAAAGGATGGCGTTCTGCAGGGGCTTATCCTGTTTCAGGAACCAGGCATCGTTAACGATAACCAGCTGCATGCTGTAGACATGCTTGTCCAGGACCACGTATTTCTGCACTTCTTCAAGTTTTCCCAGCATAATGGTCGGGATGGCGTTTTCTTGTCCGTCGGCAACACCGGTCTGGAGGGCTGTGTAAAGCTCTGTCCAGGCTATCGGAATGGGATTGGCGCCCAGGGCTTTGACCATGGCCATATGGGCCGGGATTTCCATGGTGCGGATTTTCAACCCCTTCATGTCCGCAGGGCTCTTGATCTTTTTCTTACTCGTTGTAAAATTCCGGAATCCACCGTTTTCCGCCCAGGATATAATCCGGAGCCCGGTCTTTTTTCGGAAATCTTCGCGCATCTCCTGGCCGAAGGATCCATCCAGTACCGCGTACGCGATGTCTTCCGTGCGGAAGATATAGGGGATGGCGGTGACCTGGATATTCGGGTAAAAATACGCCAGCAGGCCTTCAACGCTTTCTGTAACCTCGATAATGCCGGCCTGGCATTGCTCGACAATCGATTTGCCGTTTCCGAGCACGGCGCCACCGTGGATTTCCATCTTCATCTTGCCCATGGTGGCTTCTTCGATAACCTTTGCCAGATACCGGGCCGGAGCGTAAACGTAATTGTTGGGATCCACCAGATCGTCTGCTGCAAAGCGGATTACTTGAGCCTGAACAGCGCTTAAAAGGGTTAATGAAAGAATTGAAACGCATACCAGCAAAAAGAACTTCTTCATACCTCGCCTCCATGTGTTAAAATTTACGTGCAATGAATCCGTGAATCGCAAATGATGTAATGGCTTATTAAATTCCATAGGGGCCCTCCCCGCATGTCTCCGGAAACAGCCCCATAATTTTGGACATAAAAAATATCCAGCCCTTCATAAGGGCCGGATATTCGATTGCAGCTTCCAGCCCGACATTTCTTACTGGAATGTTTTCGACAAATCAAGCGCAAATAAGTTTACTCATACCCTTCGACCGTGTCCGGTTAGCGTTTGATGGGAAAAAACGGTGCGGCCGGAGCTGTATTCTGAAAGAAGCTAGTATGCCGCATATTTTTTATAGGCCTCGAACATGGTCACAACATTTTCAACCGGTACATCGTGGGTAATATTATGAACCTGGGAAAAGATGTATCCGCCGCCGGGTTTGAAGATTTCCATATTTTGATGAACCTCTTCCTCAATCTGCTGGGGAGTGCCTGTGGGCAGAACCTCCTGGGTATCGATACCGCCTCCCCAGAAGGTGATTTTTCCACCAAAGGTCTCTTTTAGCGACCGGGGATCCATTCCCTTTGCAGAGACCTGTATGGGATTTAAGGCATCGACGCCGATTTCAATAAGATCCGGAATGATGGCACGTATGGAACCACAGGCATGCAGAAGCAGGGGGCATCCGCTTTTTTCTCTTATGTTTTTATACAGAGCGGCCTGACGGGGCTTTATAAATTCACGGTACATGTCCGGCGAAATCATAAGACTCCGCTGGGTACCGATATCGTCTGCGACTTTTACAACATCGATATATTGGCCGATGCGCTCGATGACAAAGGAGGTCAGTTCTATCTGAAAATCGGCCAGCCGATCCAGCAGCGCATGGGCAAATTCCGGACGGATCGCAAGATCCATGTAAAACTCCGTCATCCCCCTGAGCCATGACGCCAGGCCGAATATCGATTCCCGAAAGCCTTCCAGAACCAGGCAGTATTGCCCGGCGTATTTGCGTGCCCGATCTTCAAGCCCCGCAAGTCTGTTTTCAGAATATGGATCCGGCCATTGATATCGATCCAAATCGGAAATGGAAGTCGCCGACGCCAGGGGGTGTGAACAGAAAGAAAAATAGGTGTTGTCCGGGCTGGCCCGGAGCCCGAGCCCCCATTGGTCGATAAAGGTGCCGTCCGGCTGTTCGGTCCACGGGTGCATATCGGATATATAGATCGATCGGGTATCAGCTCCGAAATATTCCAGTATCCGGTCGTTTGGAACCACCGCCTGCTGCTCCCTGGAGACGATCTCGCCGCCAGGATACGAAAACCCCAAATACTCAAAAAGCTTTTCTTCGATCTGGACGTGCATGCTGGTGTTGTTTATGGAACCGATATCGAGCGGTACCCGATCCGGCTCCCCAAAGGCCAGGGTCTTTTTGACCCGCTGATTCGAATTGATATCTTCCATGGCGAAACCTGACCCTCTCCAACGGCCTTGAATGGCCTGTTTAAAAAACCTCGAATTTATCGATCCGACAATCCTCAGCTGCTCTGTTATGCCGACATGGTTTTTATCCTGTCCACCACCTCGGCTGCATTGTCCGCATACCCGTCCGCATTGATTTCGTCGGCATACTTCTGGGTCACCGGCGCACCACCGATAAGAACTTTCACCTCTTTGCGCAAACCGGCTTCGCTCAGCGCGTCGATGGTATCTTTCATGGCCGGCATGGTGGTGGTCAACAACGCAGAGAGACCGACAAACTGGGGTCGGTGGGTCTTGACGCCTTCAACAAATTTTTCAGGCGTGATATCCACTCCCAGATCGATCACCTGACATCCGGCCCCTTCCATCATGATTCCCACCAGATTCTTGCCAATGTCGTGCAGATCGCCCTTTACGGTCCCCAGCACGACTGTAGCCAGGGTTTCGATTTCCTCATCCACCATCAGGGGCTTTAGCTTGGCAAGCCCGGCTTTCATTGCCCTTGCCGCGATCAGCATCTCCGGAACGTAGATTTCGTTGCTTTTAAACTTCTCACCCACAACGGCCATGGCTTCGATAAGCCCGGTCTGAATAATATCAGCCGGCGCCATACCGTCGGCCAACAGCTGTTCGACGGCTTCCACTGTTTTTTCCATATTTCCGGCAATAGTGGCCTCTTTGACAATATTTATTTCCGACATTTTCACACTCCTTTTAAATCATTGTTAATGGCTAATACCCCGGGGCAAAGAAAAGGTTCGGCAACGTGGTGACAATGGGGGGAAAGGCCGTAATCAACACCAGCACCAGCAGCAGGGGAACAAGAAACGGGAGGACGGCCCATACCACACGCTCAAACGCCAGGCCCGAAAATCCGGCCATTACAAACAACACGACGCCAAAGGGCGGTGTCAGCAACCCGATCATCAGGTTCAGCACCATCACCACACCGAAATGGAGCGGATCGATGCCCAGCTTGAGGATCACCGGCAACAGCACCGGACCCAGGATGAGAATGGCGCAGACCGGCTCCAGAAAACAGCCGACGATGAGCAGAAAAACATTGATGGCCAGAAGAATAACCAGCGGGTCGGTGCTGATCCCGCCGATGCCCTCGGCCAGTTTTATGGTGATGCCCGACCGGACAAGGAGCCAGCCGTAAAAGTTGGCAGCACACACGATGAAGCCGATGGCTGCTGTCTCCTTTGTGGTTTCGATGAAAACGTCACGTAACTGCTTTAGGTTAAACTCTTTATAAATGATCCCCCCCAGGACGATTGCATATGCCACGGCAACCGCGGCGGCTTCGGTGGGGGTGAACTTTCCCGTCCAGATACCGCCCAAAAGAATCACCGGGGTCAGCAATGGGAAAACGGCTTTGGAGAAACTTTTGGCGACACCGGAAAATCCGGGAAACGGCGATCGGGGGTAGTTTTTCCGTTTGGCATACCAGGCCACCATGAGCATCAGGGCCACGGTCATTATCAGCCCCGGCACCACCCCCGCCAGGAAAAGGCGGCCCACCGAGACCTCGGCAACCAGACCGAAGATGACCATGGGAATGCTCGGGGGAAAGATGGGACCGATGGTGGCGGAGGCGGCGGTGACCGCAACGCTGAACTCGGTATCGTATCCGCCGTCTTTCATGGCTTTGAGTTCGATCTGACCCAGACCGGCGGCATCCACCACCGCCGCTCCGGACATTCCGGAAAAAATAAGACTGGCAATGGTGTTGGCGTGACCGAGTCCGCCGGGCAGGAAACCCACCAGGCTCTTTGCAAAATCGAATATCCGGTTGGTAATCCCGGAGGTGTTCATCAGTTTGGCCGCCAGAATGAACAGAGGAATGGCCAGCAGGAGGAAATTATTGACCCCGTACATCATCCGCTGGGGGAGGATAAACATGTTGACCCGGCCTCCCATCTCGACGATGTAGCCGATGACACCGGTAATACCGATGGCAAAGGCGATGGGGATACCGATCATAAACAGAATGAGCAGTCCGAAGGATACGACAAAAATGGTCATTTCTGATCTCCAGGCGGATTAAGGCCGAATTTCGACGGGAAAAGATCGCGCACCAGGTTGCGGGAAAGATAACCGATCATGATGATACCGCTTAAAACCAGCGCCAAATAAACATATCCGAGACGCAGCCAGTCGACTGTGGGGGCGAAGGTGCCCCATTGCCGCAACATATTCTTGTAGGCGCCCCAGGTCATAAAAGCGACAAACGGGATGATTAATGCGGCCGAGAATATTTTGAGAATTCTACCCGAAACCGGCCCCAACCGGTCGGTGATGATCGAGATCCGGATGTGTTCGTTATCCCGGATAAGGGTTGCGGCGCCTAAGAATACGATCCAAACGAATATGAACCGCGCCACCTCCTCTGACCAGACCGTGGCATCCCCCGGAATAAACCGGGCGATGATCTGCCAGAAAGTAATCAGGAACATCACCGCCAGCAATAACCCGTTGAAGCCGTCGAAATATTTTTTCATGTTTGCACCCAGCAATTCCGTGTCCCGTTTCAGCCGAACACCGGCTGAAACGGGAAATTTACCTTTATCACGGGTTTCAGTTGGTGAACTCGAACCTACTTGATGGCCTTTACCTTTTCATACAGACCGGGCACCCAGAGCTCTTTAGCAAGTTTTTGAACCGCCGGCTCAACCGCTTTCATAAAAGCGGCCTTGTCCGGGATAATCTGGATCATCCCCTTTTTCTGGAGCTCGACGATAAATTTCTTGTCCGCGGCCGTGGACAGTCCGTTGGCATAGACAGCCGCTTCTTTCATGGCCGTCATGACAAGATCCTGTTCAGCCGGTTTCAGCGTATCGAACCAGAGCTTTGAAATTTCATATTTTGCAGTGGAATGAACGTGCTCGGTCATGATGAGGTATTTCTGATTCTCGTAGAACTTCAGGGAATTAATCGACTCAGCCGGATTCTCCTGGGCTTCGGCCACACCGGTTTTAAGCGCCATGTAAACTTCCTGAAAAGGAACCACGGTGGGACGTGCACCCAGCGAACTCCAGATCGCGACCCAGGGTTTAACCTCGGGAAGGCGTAATTTAAGCCCCTTGAGTTCAGCCGGGGTTTTGATCGGCTTGTTGGCCGTCAGCTGGCGGGCGCCCCGGTAGACAATGCCGCCAACAATGACATTGTCCTTTTTGAGCACAACATCATTGATCTCTTTTCCAACCGGGCCGTTCCAGAACTTCCAGAAGTGATCGACGTCCCGGATTACATAGGGTACTTCGTAGACGAGGTACTCGGGATGGAAAATGGCGATATCGCCGGAGCCCATTGCTGCGGTTTCGATACTGCCTGAGCTGAGCGCTTCAAAAATATCCCGTTCCCCGCCCATGGTTCCCAGCAGGTGAATCAGCACTTCCATCTCCCCGTTGCTCCGCTTCTCGACCAGCTCTTTAAATTTTTCCAGGCCGTAATGCACCGGGGCTCCGGGTCCATAACTGGATGCCATGTTGATTTTCATCTTTGCAGTTGCCTGAAACGGGACCAGCGCCAGCCCCAAGACGACAGCCATGATAACCCATACCATTTTTTTCCTGTTCATACCCACCTCCATTTAGACCGGACGGTTGTTGAAACATCGCTTCCCGATGCCGGTCATCTTATTGTTATCGAGAAGGATTTTTTTGGCCGTAAAAACCTCAAGCCGTTTTCGAAATTATTATATGAAGTACTCCAATTCGCAGATACGTTCATATATTTTTTCAGGACAACTATCCCGCACAAACTGACATTATAAGTTTGAAATTTGAAGTGAAAAGTGAGCTAAAATTGAGGAATGCGCTAGTCGCGCGGTCAATATATAATTGATATTCATCATTAAATTTAGGCACTTTAGGCACTTTTAACTTTCTTTTAGAATGCACAAACTATGTAAAATGCGTCACCGTGTTTAGAAATACGGATGCAGCTATATTTCGATCGGATATCGACCATATTTTTTCACCGCACGGGACATGGCCATGACACACTCCGGCTTCAGATACGAGGCCAGGCTGTTTCCGCTGGTGACAATATATCCGCCACCGGGTGCAACGTTCTGGATAAGATACTTAACCTCTTCATCTGTCTCTTCGGGGGTTCCGGCCCCGAGAATGTTCAGATCGACATTGCCCAGCAGACAGACCCGGTCCCCATATGCTTTTTTGACCGCAGCGATATCCATGGCGCCCCTTTCAATGGGATGAAATCCGGTGGCACCCAGATCGATAAACAGGTCCATCACCTCTGTGATATCCCCGTCGCTGTGGAGTACCCAGGGGATTGTCACCTTTTCCAGCACCTTCCGGTATCGGGGCACCAGGAGTTCCTCGAAGACTTTCGGAGAGAACATCAAGCCGGATTTGTGGGCAAAATCATCCGTGGACCAGAAGACATCGAAACCGATCTTGCACATCCGTTCGGCAACCACGGCCATCCAGTCAAAATACATGTCGAGCATCTTTTCAACCATGGCGGTTTTGTCGTAAAGCGCCATGGAAAAACCCTCCAGCCCCAAGCTCAGCACCACCTGAAAAAAACCGATCCGGGTTACGAAACAGGCAGCGTAGTCCCCCCTTTCGGCGATGTATTCCTCGGCTTCCCGGTACAGGGCGTCATCATAGGGGTCCGGCAGATCGATCATGGAAAGATCCGCTTCTGTCTTGATCATCCCGCTGCCCACAAAGGTTCTGCCGTCGATACCCGTATGCATGTTGGCATAGGTGGGTGCGCGAAGCAGATAACTGATGTTGTCCAGGCCCAGGCAGGCTGAAATGGCCTTTGATTCCGCCACCGTATACGGGTTCTCTGTCCGGCTGCTGGATCCGATGTCGGCATCCCCCTGCCAATCCAACAGTTTCTGTGCCAATCCCTTGTCCACGGCCACATCACACAGCGGTACATGGTCCGGTTCTCTCCGGTTCAGGGCGGTCAGTACGCGATCTCTGGATGTCATTGTCATATGTCTACCCCTTTTTTAACGTATTGCGAAAGCTGGCTTCCGATCGCCTCATAACGTTTTTTTCGGATATGGCTTTCCACCAGTTCATCCACGCTTTCCGTATTTTTATCAACGATTAAACGGGTCAATTGATCATGTTCATCAATGAGTTCATCCCACGAAAAATTACTGGACAGATACAGCATCCGGAGCCGGTCCTAGGGTCCGGTGTCAATAGAATTTTATCGTCGCACACCGGTTCATGATTAGAAAAGAAAAAGCCCCCTGAGGATAAAAAGGGGGCTTTTGAATAAAACGAATTAGTTGTCCCTTAGTGCAATGGGCGGCGCCAGTATCTCCGACCAGATCACAGCCTTTTTAAGGTCCTGTATTTCAAATGACAACTCATTAGACCCGGGTCTTTTTTTATAAGCTGCCGATACGGTGGTTTCTGGAGCAATTTTCTTAATAACCGGTTCTCTTTTCGGAGATTCCGCTTTTTTTATCGCCGGATCAATGCTTCCGGAAGAAGCCCCGACGCGTGCCGGTTCCAGGGGATCTTCTTCGGATTGCATTAATTCTTCCCAGACGGTATCCGTACCCGGACCCTCTCTTTTAGAGGCTTCCATCTCCTGTTTGATCCGGGTCAGATACTGGTCGAGTTTCGCTTTCCACCCGGATCGGCTTTTGGCAGCCCCCACCTTCCCGTCTTTTGAACCGGCCCGTGCCTTTTTCAGGATAACCGACACGATGTAGACCAGAAAGATGAGGACCCATATAAGATTTTCGCCCTTCATGACTTATTCCTTCTTTTCTTCGGGGGTGCCGATTTTATCCCGCATCTGGGTGTCTGCTGCGATATTTTTCATCTTGTAATAATCCATTACCCCGAGGTTGCCTTGTTTAAACGCCTCTGCCATTGCCAGCGGAACTTGTGCCTCGGATTCAACAACCTTTGCCCGCATCTCCTGGACCCTTGCCTTCATTTCCTGTTCAACGGCAATGGCCATGGCCCTTCTTTCTTCAGCCTTGGCCTGGGCTATTTTTTTGTCCGCCTCGGCACGGTCTGTTTCAAGCTCTGCGCCGATGTTTTTTCCCACATCGACATCCGCGATATCGATGGAAAGAATCTCGTAAGCGGTCCCGGAATCCAGGCCCTTTTCAAGCACCCGTTTGGAGATGCTGTCGGGGTTTTCAAGGACTTGCTTATGGGAATCCGCCGAACCGATGGTCGTTACGATCCCTTCCCCCACCCGGGCCAGAATGGTTTCTTCGCCGGCGCCGCCCACCAGTCTATCGATATTTGCCCGGACCGTCACCCTGGCGATAGCCTTGAGCTGGATCCCGTCTTTGGCCATGGCAGCCACCAGGGGTGTTTCGATCACCTTTGGGTTAACACTCATCTGAACGGCTTCCAGCACGTTTCTTCCGGCAAGATCGATGGCCACGGCCCGGTTGAAGTTCAGTTCGATGCTGGCCTTATCCGCCGCAATAAGGGCCTGCGCCACGCGCATGACATCACCGCCTGCCAGGAAATGAGATTCAAGGTCATTGGTCGAGATGTCCAGCCCGGCCTTAACGGCCATGATCTTTACGGTGACAATAAGCTTTGGCGGGACCTTCCGAAACCGCATGAACACGATGGAAAGCAGACCCACCCGTGCCCCTGAAACCAGTGCCTGTATCCATAATGAAATGGCGGAACCCACAAAATAAAACAACACAATGATCGCAATGGCAATAACGATAAGAATAACTTGGCTAAACATAACAGCACCTCTCCTTATGAATCATCTTTTTTTCTTACGATAATCTGATTGCCGGTCACCGCGGTGACAATAATCGCAGCGGTTTTTTCAATATACTCTCCACGGGTGACCACATCCACCCTTTTTCCATTTATAACCGCAGTCCCCACAGGACGAAGGTCCGTGACGGCGGTTCCATTCATATCCCTGTAGCTGTCGAGCTCAGACGACTGGGAGGAGACCCCCTCTTTCCGAGACAGGGTTTTCCGAAGGGTGACCGGTGATCTGGCCAGCATCTTCAACCCTGCGATGACAAGAATGGGAATCAGAACGATATCCCCAGCCAGAAAGGCAATGCCGACCGCCGTTGATATTTCGGTAAAAACCATAAAAAGCGAGTAACCGAAAGCACCGAGGGCGACGATGGAAAGGATGCCGGCGGACGGCAGAATAACTTCTGCGATGACGACAACCACACCGACAAGCTGAAGAATGATCGGAAAAATCAGACTGTCATTCATCTAAGGATTTCCTTTGGCGGGTTCCCCCGGCTTTCGGGATACAATGATTCGATTTCCCTTAATTTCCGAAACGATTACAAGATCCCCTTTCTCCATGAATTCTCCGTCGGCGATCGCATCGAATATTTCACCATCGATTTTGACCTTGCCGGATGGGCGGAGCCGTGTCATGGCAATTCCGGAGGCGCCGGTTTCGGCTCCCTTGGCTTCGATGGAATCTGCATGAAAGTCTTTTAGGGTGGTTTTAAGGTACGGCCCCTCGACGACAACAGGAAGCTTCGGCAGGATATAACGCAGGGCGAAAAGCGCAACAAGAATCGATACAAAAAACGCACCCAGCATGTGTAACAGGTTCTGTACCAGAAGATCCGCCTGCCAGGGAAAGGATGGATCCGGGATGACAAAATCCTGAAATGCTAGTATGGCGCTCACGGTGATCAGGAGGAGTCCCGCAACTCCTGCGATGCCGAAACCGGGTATCACAAAAATTTCAAACCCGAAAAGCAGGACGCCCAAAACCAGCAGCAGAAGCTCGGAATAATCGGCCAAGCCAACCAGATATTGATTTAAAAAAACAAGGGCAAGACAGGTGATGCCGAGAATCCCCGGCACGCCGAATCCGGGGGCCTTGATTTCCATATACAGGGCGGCCAGTCCGATCATCAATAGATACGGAGAGATCGAGCCGACAAGGCGAACAAGTGTTTCCGACCAGCTTTCTTCGATTCGGATCAGCGTGTAGTCTTCAACCCCCATCTGTTTCAGCATCTCACGAATGGTACCGACACTCATTTTCGAAAATCCGAGTTCAAAGGCTTCGGTATCATCCATGGTCAGGAGCTCGCCCTTGCCCACAATAGTTTTTTTGGATGAAATCTGCGCCTTTTCAGCCTCGCTCAGCTCATCAAAGGCATGGGCCTCAATGTAGTCTGTTTTACCGTCGATTGTAACGGCGTAGACGATCATCTCGGCGGTGACCATGGACTCTGCCAGCGTTTCCGGGTAATCGTTTCTTCTGGCAAGGGTGCGGAATTTTGCCCGTAAGGGGGACTGGAATTTTTCCCCCAACTCCTTTGGTCCCTCTTTTGAATAGGTAATCGGTGCACAATCACCGATGGTGGTATTTTTTTTCATCACAAGTTTACTGCAGGCCAGGGCGATCAATGAACCGGCCGAAATCGCCTTGGTTTTAACAAAGGCGACGGTCTTGCCTTCGGGTACGGAAAGGAGGGTGTCGACGATCTGGAGTGCGGAATCGACGCGGCCGCCGTTGGTATCCAGTTCAAGAATAAAAAGTGGATCCGGATCGTTTGCGTGGGCTTCAATGGTTCTTTTTATAAAGGCCGCCATACCCGGATCTACCATTCCTGAGACCGGGACGATGTAAACATTCCGGGTGGATGCCTGCACGATGTCGACGTCATGCAGCATACCAAGAGACAGGAAAAGAACGCAGACGGCAAGGAAAACCCGAAGCCGTTCGGATCTTCCATAAAAGCGGTGTTTTGAAATGGAATTCAAACCGTTCTCCAGATTACGATATGCCTGCCTCATTTATAGAGTCGAACGCCAGTTACATACTAAACGGAATATCAAGGCATTGACAAGACAAAAAGTCGGCCCTGGTCTTACAGCCTTGACAGAGGCAGAATAAAAAGTAGATAGATAGATTCAGGTTTAGGGGTTCAGCGTTCTGGGTAAAAAGGCCTAAAAATAGGATATATAGGTGATGCCGATGAAAGTTATTGGGGTAAACGGAAGCCCAAGAAAAAAATGGAATACTGCCATCTTGCTTGAAAAGGCGCTTGAAGGCGCGGCTTCTCAGGGTGCCGACACAGAACTGGTGCATCTTTACGATCTTTCATTTAAAGGGTGTGTGAGCTGCTTTTCCTGTAAAACCAAAGGCGGCAAAAGCTATGGCAGATGTGGCTATAAGGATGAGCTGACACCGGTGCTGGAAAAAATTGAAACTGTCGATGCATTTGTCCTCGGTTCCCCAGTGTACCTGGGAGTTGTCACAGGAGAGATGCGGTCTTTTATGGAGCGTCTGATTTTTGCCTACCTGACCTATACGGATCCGCTGCAGTCGCTTTTTCCGAAAAAGATCCGAACAGGATTCATCTATACGATGAATGTGACGGCTGAGGCCATGAAAAAACGCAACTATGGCTTGCATTTTGACCTTAATGAAACCTACCTTAAAACGATATTCGGGGCTGCCGAGTCGCTTTTTTGCTGCGACACCTATCAATTTAATGATTATTCCAAAATGACTGCAGAGCGTTTCGACGCCGAAAAGAAGGCAAGACGGCGTCGGGAAATATTTCCGGAGGATTGCAGAAAGGCATACGAAATGGGTGCCAGGAGTGTCCAGCCAAATGACACCACCATCATATCTTGAATCGATTACCGACCACTACAGCCGGAAGCATTTGACGGATCGTATCCGCACCTCGTTTAAAAAGGCCGGAAAGGATTTCGAATCGCTCTCCCGTGACGATTTGACGGTTTTTGACGAGTTTCACATCAGAGGCCGGAAAGCCACCCGGGATCTGGCCAAGATCGCAGACCTTCGGGAGGGTATCCGGCTTCTCGATATCGGCTGCGGTGTGGGAGGCCCTTCACGTACATTGGCAGCGGAATGGGGCTGCCGTGTCACCGGCCTCGATATTATTGAAGAATACTGCCGCGCCGCCCACACGTTGACAACAACGACCCGTCTTAGCCAAAAGGCCGTCTATGTCAATGGAGATGCCGCCGTTCTCCCCTTTGCCGGGGGCGTATTTGATAGGGTCTGGATCCAGCATGTCACCATGAACATCGAGAACAAAAAACGCCTCTTTGAGGATATCCGTCGGGTTTTGAACCCAAAAGGCCGCCTGGCGGTCTTTGAAGTCTGCGCCGGGATAAACACGCCACCTATTTATCCCGTGCCCTGGGCCGGCGATTCAACGATTAATTTTCTGGCCCCGCCGGACGAATTTCACCGGATGATAAACGAGGCAGGGTTTGAAGCCTCGATCTGGGATGATGTCAGCAAAGCATCCCTCGACTGGTTTCGGAAAGCATCTGCAAAAGCCGCGCAGCGCGTATCCGAAAAAAAGCCGCCACCCGGAATCGGACTGTTGATGGGCAACACCGCAGCCAGGAAGATGGCAAACATGGTGCGCAACCTGGCCGAAGATCGTATCCGGATCGTTCGCGGTATCTTCACCCCGAATGCCGCCTGAAACACAATATTTCGTACACAAAAAGGAGGTTGAGAGATGGCAAAGTTTTTGTTTGTACTTACCCGCGGCCTGGAGGATCCAACCCGTGTCACCCGGGCATTCCAGCTGGCCAAAGTCGCAAAAGAAAAGGGCAATGAGGTCAATATCTTTTTAACAGATGATGCCGTTATCTTTGCTAAAAGCGGTATGATCGACAATGTGGTTGCACCCACCGGTGATGAAGCCGGGACCCATTTCTTCTATCTGGTGGAAAAGAAAGTACCAATTTTTGTCTGAATTCCCTGTGCGGAAAGTCGCCAGGTTGGCGAAAAAGATCTTATTGAGCCGCTTCAGTTGGCAGGGGCTCCAAAGCTTATAGAATTATCCGAAGACTCTAAAATTTTTACCTTTTAGACATTTCTTATAAACGTGTTCGAAATATGTCTCCTGGTGAGCCGGTTTTTCAATTCACCCACCCAAACGCAAATAGAAGGAGGAAAAGATGAAACGGTTTCGAATGAGTGTAATCTTGGCCATCGGATTGCTTCTGTTTCTGGGCCCGGTCCAATACGGGCTCTCGGCAGAAAAACCACTGATCATTGCCTTCCGCGGAGATGCCGCCACCATGGATCCGCATGCACGTGCAGAGACCACCACGTTGGCAATTCAGGGTAATATTTATGAACGATTGATCGATCTGGACCTTGACCTCAACCTTGCTCCCAAGCTGGCTGAAACCTGGAAATTGATCGATGACCACACCTGGGAGTTTAAGCTCAAAAGGGGAGTGAAATTTCAAAACGGTGAACCCTTTAATGCAGCAGCTGTAAAATTTTCTCTGGTAAGGGCGAAGACATGGAAAAAGAGCCAGTTCAAGCGTTACCTTCCCGACTATAAAGAGATCCTTATTGTGGATGATGACACCCTCCGCATCATTACAAAAAATCCCGAACCGGAACTTCCGCTGATGATCTCAAATATCAACATGGCCCCGCCTAAATTTTTCCAGTCGCACGACCCGGGGTATCTCGCCACACACGCATGCGGTACCGGCGCATACAAACTTGTGGAATGGGTAAAAGACGACCATTTCAAACTGACCGCAAATGAAGACTGGCACGGGGGAACCGTCGATTTTAAAGAGGTGATCATCCGGCCGATTCCAAACGATGCCACCCGGGTTGCCGCCCTTATCTCCGGAGAGATTGATGCCTGTTGGGCGGTCTCCATCCCGGATATTTCCAGAATCGAATCGGATCCGAACACCTATATCAAACGCTGCCCCAGCCAACGGATTATCTATCTCATGCTGGATGTATACACAAAAAAAGGCGGCCCGGGCCCTGAAATGCAGCCCGGCATTCCGGCCGGTGCGCCCAACCCGTATCGGGACATCCGGGTCCGCAAAGCGGTTGCCCATGCCATTAATGTCGATGAGATCATTCAATATGTCATGAACGGCAGCGCTTACCCGGCGACCCAGGTCCTTACAAACTTTGCTCCCGATTTTAACCCGAACATCAAAAGAACCGCGTATGATCCCGAGCTGGCCAAAAAACTGCTCGCAGAAGCCGGGTTCGCCGATGGGTTTGTGACGAATTTTGACACCCCCAATGACCGGTACATCAATGATTCACAGGTGGCGGAAGCCATTGCCGGCCAGTTGAAAAAAGTCGGAATCAACCTGAAAGTCGTGGCTCAGCCGAAATCTGTATACTTCGCCAAGATAAAAAAATATAAATCCCCTATCTTTTTGATTGGATGGGGTTCGAACAGTTGGGGGATAACCGTGGAGACTCGTTACACACCGAGTCGTTCAAACCGGGGGCGATTTTACGACCCGGAACTCGAGAAACGGATCAAGGCGGCAAATCGGGAGATGGATCCTGAAAAGCGGAAAAAACTCCGATGGGCGGTGATGAAAGACGCCACAGAAACCTACTACTGCATCCCGCTCTATTACCAGGAAAATGTCAATGGCTACTCAAAAAGGATTGACGGGACATGCCGTGTAAACGAATATCTCTATGCCTATGAACTCAAAAAGGCCAAATAGCCCGATCAACAGTTGAAACCGGTCGTTCCCGGACAGTGCCTCCCGTAGAGGATCGGGTCGTACGCACCCGGGAACGATCCGATAAACAGCGGCCGATTATCTTCGGCTAAAAATTATAAACCTGGAGACATAACGATATGAAGCATCTGTTTGAAAATGGCAGGATCATCGATGGCCGCGGAAACGTCATCGATTGCGGCTGGGTCTCAATAGAAAATGATCGAATCACCGGTGTCGGCACCATGGATTCTCCCGTTCAAGAGCCTGGCGTTCCAGCGGAATACAGATTTAACGTGGAGGGAAAAACCGTTTTGCCGGGGTTGATCGACGGCCATGTACATATATGTTTTGATGCCGCGCCCGATGTCGGAAAGGGTTCGGATGGAAAAAGCGATGTGGAACTGGCGCTGATTACAGCCGGTAATGCGGCCAAGACGCTGGCTGCCGGAATCACCACCGTCCGCGATCTGGGCGGGATGAATTTTGTAAACATATCCGTTCGGGACGCAATTTACGCCGGGCACATCCCCGGGCCCCGGATTCTTTCAGCCGGCCGGAATATATGTATCACCGGCGGACATGGATGGCGGTTCGGAAGGGAAGCAGACGGCCCTGACGATGTCCGACGGGCGGTCCGGGAGCAGATTCGTGCCGATGCCGATGTTATAAAATTCATGTCCACCGGCGGAACCCTTACCAAGACGGGTCAGCCGGGTCAGGCCCAGTTGACGGAAGAGGAGATTCGCGCGGGTATTGAGGTTGCGCACAATGCGGGTTTAAAAACCGCCACGCATGCCAAAGGTCTCGAAGCCACCAAGTTTGCAGTCCGGTCCGGTATCGATTCGGTGGAACACGGTGCCATGCTCGATGAAGAACTCATTGAGATGATGTTGAAACAGGCCGTTTTTGTGGTTCCGACGCTGACTGCCGGTGCCAATATCATTAAAAATGGAACTGCCGGGGGAATACCGGAATGGGCGGTAAAAAAGGCCGAAGAATACCGTCCGGTCCGGCTGGAGAGTCTGTCCAAAGCAAAAGCATCCGGTATCAAGGTCGCTTTCGGCACAGACGCCGGAACGCCGTTTAACCACCACGGAAAAAACGCCGCCGAGTTAATCCATATCCAGCAAATCGGATTCACACCGGAAGATGCCCTGGTTGCCGCCACCTCTTTGACGGCTGAAATGCTCGGTATAGAGGACACCGTCGGCACCCTTGCACCGGGATATATCGCGGATCTTCTTATTGTTGACGGAAACCCTTTGACAGAGCTGGCCTGTTTGACGAAACCGGAAAATATTTTTGCCGTCTATCAGAGCGGAAAAAAAGTAGCGAGAAAAGGGCGGTTAATTTTATAAAGCTTCAGTAAAGTCCTAACGGCTTTGAAGATAAGCGTAAAACAATACTCAAGGGCTAAAAGGAGTGGCTGTAATGACACAGGCATTCAATGTATCGGGTTTTGCAAAACCGGTGGGCATTTTTTCAAACGCTGCCTGGCAGCCGGAAGGAAAGGTGCTTCAAATTTCCGGCCATTGCTCCCAGGACTCCGAAGGAAATATTGTCGGTGTCGATGACATTACGGCTCAGACCCGTCAGGTACTCGGCAAGATCGGCAGATTACTTGATAGTGTGGGCGGTCAATTGTCCGATATTGTCAAAACCACCATCTTTGTTACGGACATGTCGATGCTCGATGAGATTCACCGGGTGCGTGCTGATTTTTTTACACCGCCCTACCCTGCAAGCAGTCTGGTCCAGGTGAGCCGGCTTGCCAGGGCCGAATACTTGATCGAAATAGAAGCGGTGGCGGTGATACCGTTTGACCGGGTGAAAGAGCCGACGTGATCACCATCGATTTGTTCTGCTAATGAAAACATCGAGTATCCAGCATCGAGAATCGGCTATCTATATTTTCAATGGCTTCTGTCGTAACAACATCAAATGGTTTCAACTTTTTATGCAACGATATCCAGAATAGGAGGAATCGATATAATGCCTGAAAAACAACACCTTCTGCTTGTACCCGGGCTCGTTTGCGATGACGCCCTGTGGCGGCATCAGGTAGAGGACCTTTCAGATATCGCGAATATCGTCGTTACCGACAAACACACCCGATTCCCGACAATAAAGGAGATTGCCGAAGCGATCGTATCCGAGGCGCCCCCCTCGTTTGCGCTGGCCGGATTATCCATGGGCGGATTTATTGCCCTCGAAATTGTCCGGTCCTTTCCCGAACGCGTCCAAAGAATGGCCATTCTGGACAGCAACGCCCGGGCGGATACGCCGGAAAAAGCAGAGAGCCGATACCAGATGATCGAACAGGTCAAACAGGGCAGATTTGAGAAAGTCGCCTCATCCCTTCTTCCACTCTTTGTTCACCCGGACCGGATGGAAGATCGAAACCTCGTTGATGAGATTACCGGCATGGTCGGGCGAGTGGGAGCAGATAACTATATCCGTCAACAACACGCGATTATCAGCAGACGCGATCATGTCGCGCATCTTGGAAAAATCGAATGCCCTACCTGTGTCGTCTGCGGAAAACAGGATATACTAACCCCGCCTGAACTTTCAGAAGAAATTGCAGAAAGCGTTCCCGATGCAAAGCTTCATGTAATCGATGACTGCGGACACTTGACCACCATGGAGCGGCCGGCAGTGGTAAGTGCCGTTATGCGGCAGTGGCTCACTTTTTCTTGACTTCCGATATTTTTATTGTTTAAACGGATATATTCAGTTTTTAAGATCAACAAATTTTCTCACCGAAACGACATTTCATGGGATGCCATCCCAAAGGTTGCAGCATCCGCTCCTGATAGAACCGATCAATATCTACGGTTGGGAGTATCGGTAAAAGATTGCCGGACAAAGCCGGATCATTGACAGACGCGCCCATATAACAAAGATCGTGAATCGTTCGCCGACCCATCCGGGTCGGCCTCATAAACCACTAATGGCATTAATAAAAGGAGGGGAAGACGATGAACGGGAAAAAAATCGTTCGGATCTCGGTGTTTTGCGCAGTGGCGCTGGTATTGATGGTATCCGGAACCCATGCCGCCAATCGTGATTTCAACAAGGCTGAAACCATACGGATCGGCTCTTTGGGACCTGTCCAGCTGGTGCCGGGTATCGGTATCCATAATGCCGCAAAGATGGCGGTTGAAGAGATCAATGAAGCCGGCGGCATCCACGGTAAAAAACTGGAGCTCTTTATCGGGGATACCGAGGGGAAGCCGGAAAAGGGGATTACTGCCCTTAAAAAACTGGTGCTGGAAGACAAGGTGGATGTTCTGGTGGGGTGCTATTCCAGTGGTGTGGCCCTGGCATTGCAGCCGTATTTACCAAAATACAAGATTGTTTACATCGCATCCGGAACCGCTTCCATCGCTTTGACCAACAACGTTAAGAAAAACTACAAAAAATACCGGTATTTCTTTCGGGATATGATCAACTCGGATATCCGTCAGCAGCAATGGGCCACAAAGTTTTTAACGGAATTCGTCAACGGCCAGCTCGGTTTTAAAAAGTTTGCCATACTGGCGGAAAATACCAAATGGGTGCAGGCATACGGGCCCAATTTGAAAAAAGATCTGGAAAAAGCCGGGCTTGAGGTGGTCTTTTATGAAATGTTTGATATCGATATCAAGGATTTCTCCCCGACTTTTGTAAAAACCAAAACAAAAGGTGCCCAGTGGATCGCACAGATCGTCAGCCATGCAGCCAGCATCCCGCTGGTAAAAGCCTGGGCTGATACAAAAACCGCACCCATGGGGTTGTGCAACGTGGCCAGCATGGATTCAAAGTTCTGGGATATGACCAGTGGAAAATGCGAGGGCGAAATCACGTATAACTTTATTGCCCGCGCACCCCTTACCGATCGTACCATTCCCATGTGGGACAAGTACGTAAAGAAATACGGAACGAATCCGGTATACACCACCGGTTTTACCTATGATTCCGTTTACATGCTTTCAGAAGTGATCAAACAGAAAAAATCCTTAAAATCAGACGATATCATCGACGGTCTTGAGAACATCTCCTACAAAGGCGTGCTGCATGCCGAGACCGGCTTTGATAAAAAATCCCATGATCTTCTAGAGGGAAGATATGTCATGCCCATGGTCCAATGGCAAAAGGGCGGGAAACAGGTGGTGATATGGCCCGATGCGTTTAAAACCGGTCCGTATGTCCCGCCGGCCTGGTAATATTTGTATCCAAGGATCCATGCCCGCATGCAAAGGACATGGATCCTTGATGAACCAGGCAAAGGGCATAGTGCAAAGAGAATATTGGAATACCGCTCATGCCCTATGCCCCATGCTCTATGCTCAATCATGCAAAGCCGTTGGAATCTACTTGCGCTTTCTCTATAACCAGAAATATTCATTTTATGGCGCCGGCTCGTCCGGGTGAGGGATATCATCATGGCAACCACCTTAAGTATTCTTATTCTCGGCGCCATATGGGGGGCGCTATACAGTCTTATTGCCGTCGGTTTTACGCTGATTTTCGGGGTCGCGGGGATCATTAATCTGTCCCATGGCGCCTTTTACATGCTGGGCGCCTACTTTGCCTATACTTTTATGACCCTGCTGAAAATCAACGTGCTGGTGTCGGCGGTCATGGCCGTCTTGGCCACAGCCGGCATCGCCATGCTCATCGATCGATTCGGCATCCGGCCCATGCGGGAACGGCACGTCTATGTGCTGATCATCACACTTGCGTTTGCACTCTTTTTCCAGGAACTCATGTATGCGCTCTACGGGCCCCATGGAAAGCCGGTGCAGAGCTTTATCATCGGGGACCTGTTGATCGGCGGCGTACACGTCAGCTACCAGAAGGTTCTGACATTTTTTGTCTCCGGGGCCCTTGTCGCACTGCTCTGGTTTTTTATCAAAAAAACCCGGACCGGAAAATCCATCTCCGCAGTCGCCCAGAACAGTGCTGCGGCCGTGCTGATGGGCATTCAACCGGAGCGGGTCTACCTCATTACCATGGGAATATCAGCGGCACTGGCGGCGGTTGCCGGTGTTTTTATCGCGCCCATTCTGGAGGCGGTGCCGACCATGTGGGCATTTCCCCTGTTTAAGGCATTTGCCATCGTGATCATCGGCGGTCTGGGCAGTATCGAGGGGGCCATTATTGCGGGCATGCTCCTCGGTTACGCAGAGACATTAGTCAGTGTGCTCGTATCGGCCAATTACCCGGATATGGTATATCTGGTGGCGATTATCGTTGTGCTGGTCCTGCGTCCGAGAGGATTGCTGGGCAAGCGGGCTCATTAGGCGCTTATTTCGAGGGCCACGTATCGAGCAATGTCGTTATCACCGGCACCGGACAGTTTGAGCGTAAAGAAAACTTAATGGTACCGCATTTTCTTCTTTGGACAGGATCAACAGGATGGACAAGATTTTTTTAAACCAACAAAAGTAATCCTGATAATCCCGTAAATCCTGTCAAAATAAATGAAGTTGCATTCGAGTATCTTTCACAGGAGTAGAAACAATGAAACCGGAAGATCTGTTTGGGACCAGAGTGTTGTACCGAAGATTGATCGGGCTTTCTATTTTTAGTCTGGTGGTTTTATCCGTTCCGCTTTTTGTCCGGGATGAGTATCATCTTGAACTTCTTTTTTTGTGTCATTACTATGTGATCCTGGCGTGCAGCTGGGATCTTCTGACCGGATTTACCGGAAACGTCAACTTCGGCCATTCCTTTTTTATCGGCGGGGCCGGCTTTGCAGGCGCCCTACTGAATATGCATCTGGGGTGGAACTACTGGTTGACCATCCCCTTTGGCGGCGTGGTGGCAGCACTGTGCGGGCTGCTGGTCGGGTCTTTCACCCTGCGCCTGAAAGGTCCTTATTTTGCTTCCGTCACCTTCTGTTTTGCGACCCTCCTCTATAAGTGGGTCATGATCCGGTACGATATTTTCGGGGGCGAAGAAGGTCTTCCCGGCATCGACTGGCTTATGGAGACGTCTGTTGGAAATTACTACTTTTCCGGCATCTTCATGCTGCTCATTATCTTTTTTCTTTTTTTTCTCTCAAAATCTTCTTTCGGTCTGATACTCCGCTCCATCGGTGAAAACGAAACCGCCAGTGAAGGCTCCGGGATCAATACGACCTATTATAAAATTGTGGCGTTTATGATCAGTGCCTGTATCGCCGGCATGGGAGGCGCCATGTATGGCCACGCCATGATGCATGTGGGACCGGAGATGGCCCATGATTCATTGTCGTCGCTGGTTCTGATCATGGCTGTTGTGGGCGGAATGGGGAGCATCATCGGCCCCATCATTGGTGCCTATCTGCTCACCCTTGCCAACGAATCCCTCCGATTCATGGGAGAGTTTCGCCTGTTGATATACAGCAGTGCCGTGGTGCTGATTATACTCTTTGCCCCGAAGGGGCTGCTGGATATTTTTACGGTTAAATTTAAGAATCTGCTGGGACATGGAAGTTCCTCGTCCGGATGAACCCTCCAGAGGAGGACAAACCGGTTGGAGCGGCTTGGGCTTGCGCCGGAGGCTTCGGGACGCTCAAATAAGTTTGACGTGAACTAAAGTGTCAAGTGAGCTAAAGTTAAGGTGTCGCTTCGCTCTATCTTTTTTATAGAATTGATAGCATTCCTTAACTTTAGCTCACTTTAGGCACTTCAAACTTTAGTTCACTTTTTATTGATACTAACAGTATGTTATTCAACATCGGCAATAAATTGTCGATATGATGGCGCTAAGCGCCACACAACTGCTCCGGATAAAGGAAATTCCGTATATGGCGTCTATTTTGGAAATAAACGGATTGAGTAAGGCCTTCGGCGGTCTTCAGGCTGTCCAGGAGATCGATTTGGATATCCATCGGGAAGACCTTGTCGGTATCATCGGACCCAACGGGGCCGGGAAAACCACCCTCTTTAACCTGATCACCGGATTCATCCGTCCCGATACCGGTGATATCCGTTTCAATGGAGAAAACATCACCCGGCTAAAGCCGTACCAGATAGTAAACCTCGGCATGTCCCGAACCTTTCAGTTGGTGGATCTGTTCAAAGAGATGAAAGTTCTCGAAAATGTAATGATCCCCGGTTTTTCTCACCGGGGCCGGAAAAAGCATCATGGAGGGAAAAAACCCTGGGAAACGGGGATGGAGATTCTTGAGGAAGTGGGTTTGGGAAACCGCTACAACGAATATGTCGGAAATCTCGCGTTCGGTGAACTACGGCTTCTGGATATCGCCCGCGCAATGGCCACGGAGCCGGATCTGCTTCTTCTGGACGAACCCTTTTCGGGGCTGGATGTCCAGGATGCTGAAATTCTCGCAGCCGCCATAAAGCGGATGCATCAAAAGGGTCAAACCATTATCATCATCGAGCACCGGCTCCGGGATCTTTTAAAGCTGGTGAAAAAGGTTGTGGCCATTGTGTTTGGCCAAAAGATAGCAGAGGGCGCCACCGATGAGATCATGAACAATGAAAAGGTGATTGAGGCCTATCTGGGGAAAAGGAGATAAGGAGTTGAGTTTACTCGAGATCAAAGATTTAAAAGTTCTCTATGGAAAAGCCATCGCCTTAAACGGCATGAATATCCAACTCGATTCCGGGGAGCTTGTGGGTGTGGTGGGCCCCAACGGCGCCGGGAAAAGCACCCTGTTGCGGGCCATTTCCGGCATCGTGGATATAGAAGGCGAAATATGGTACCAGGGCCACCGGATCGACGGTACGCCACCCCATGAAATTATCCGGAGGGGTATTGTTCACTGCCCTGAACGGAGACAGATTTTTACCGAATTTACCGTTGCGGAAAACCTCGAAATGGGGGCTTTTTTACGCAGGGACGATGACGCCGTTAAAAAGGACCTTTCATATGTTTACGATCTGTTTCCCATTTTGAGTGAACGCGAGGCCCAGATTGCCGGTACCCTCAGCGGCGGCGAGCAGCAGATGCTGGCCATCGGAAGATCCCTGATGAGCAAGCCCCAGCTGCTCATGATGGATGAGCCCTCCATGGGGTTGTCGCCCATGGTAAAAAACCAGCTGGCCGACAGCATCCTCGATATATGGAAATCGGGTATCACCGTACTCGTTGTGGAACAGGACGCCAGTCTCACCCTGGAGTTGACCCAGCGTGTCTATATCCTCGAACACGGAAAGATCGGGCTCGAAGGGAGCAGTAAGGAGTTGATGGATAACGACGAAGTCAAACGGGTCTATTTTCAGCTCGGTTGATCCGTTTGAATCTTAGAGGTTTCCCTAAAATTCCGATGGCTTGAACGCGTTCAACTGGAATGTGTATGCGCGGAGACGTATTTATCAATGAGGCTGCGGATCATCTGCTGATATTTCAGACCATGTTTATCAGCATGAGCCTTGAAAAAATCCACACTACCTTCAGACAACGCCAGGGTGATCTTTACAGTTTTCTCTTTGAAAACCAACTGATCCGGTGGCGGTAGAAAGTCTTTGACCGGCCGGGCTGCGTCAAGATCAACATCAGAAGGCTCATCGGTATATTGGATTCGTTTTTTCATAAAGCTTTTTTCCTTTCCGCGTTGATCCGGTTTTTGCTTTCGCTCCACTCAAACTCCATGGCATTTTATAATGTAAATATGTACAGTTGTCAATATTATTGTATGGTAAAATGTCTTGTAAAGATAAAACACGACTAGGATATGGTGGCACCGTGGAATATCGATCAAAAGACGGGAAGGAAGTCAGATGGGTCTATCTCCATCTCCAGTTTCCGGTGGCAGGCAGACCGGTGGTTTCCGTTGATTAATGAAAATCCTGTTATGATGTATTCACGCTTACGGTTGAGGGAAGTTTTTCAAGACATGAAGTATTATTGACACCAGAAGATAATTTACTTACAATAAAGTAAGAATTTTATTATATGTAAGGAATTTAGAGACATGCAGATTGCCAAAATGACCAGCAAAGGACAGGTGACGGTTCCGAAGGCTGTGAGAGATGCACTGCATCTCGACACGGGCGATAAACTGGAGTTTATCATTAAAGGAAATAGAGATGCTCTTATTCGACCTGTAACAAAAAAGGTGGATGATGTTTTTGGCAGGCTCCAGAAACCGGGTCGAAAACCGGTTTCGGTTAAAGAGATGGACTTGGCCGTTAAGCAGCGGATGAAATCGACATTTAAATGAAGGCAGTTGATACCAACATATTGATCCGGTTTTTGGTGCGTGACGATCGGAAACAGGCAGATCTTGTATACAGGGAGCTCAAAAAAACAGAAAATGACAGAGGTGTTCTGTTTGTCCCCCTTCTTGTTGTTCTTGAAACCATATGGGTGCTCGAATCTGTTTACGATGTATCGAAAAAAGAAATAATAGAGGCCATTGATGATCTTTTGTTGATGCCGGTTTTTGAATTCGAAGCGCAAGGTGTGATTTCAGGGGTTATTCAATCTGAACGTGACTCAAAGCTGGATCTTTCCGATCTGCTCATAGCCCATTCTGCAAATGTCTCAGGGTGTAATACGGTGGTCACATTCGACAAGAAAGCATCGAAATCCGAATACTTCGAGCTGTTGAAATAAGCATTTCGGCTGCCCAACGCCTGTTGGTATCGATTTATCCGAGCTTGAAGTTCATTTTAAAGGAGAAAACAATCAATGGGAAGCAGACAGAAAAAAGAAGACTTTGCCGTATTGAAAGAGACGGTCATCGACAAGGGACTCTGCACCGGCTGCGGCATCTGCGTGGGGGTCTGCCCGAACGGGGTGTGGGAAATCGAGTGGAAGGATGGAGAGGCTGAGCCGGGGTTGACCCAAAAAGCGTGCAGTGCATGCGGCGTCTGTGCCTCCGTCTGCCCTGGAAAAGATATCCCCCTGCTGGAACTGGAGGAGGTATTTTTGGGTAAAAAACGGGATCCGGACCGGGATGAGCTCGGCATCTATCAAAAAGCGTACAAGGCCTATGCCGGAGATGCCAGTGTCCGCGATGCCGGAGCTGCCGGCGGTGTGGCCACGGCGCTACTTGCCTATGGGTTGGATAAAGGCGTCTATGACGGCGCCGTCGTTGCCGGGTTTAATCCGGAAAAACCCTATCTGGCCGAAGGCTGCATCGTCACGGACAGTGCGGATCTGGTTCAACATGCCAGAAGTAAATACGGGGGCAACCCGCCGCTCAATGCCGTTCTCTCAGAAGCTGTTATTGGCTCGGGCATATCCAAGCTGGGGGTGATCGGCTGCCCCTGCCACGTACACGGGATCCGAAAACTGCAGCGGTCGGGAAAGCCGAAAAAGATTGCGGATAGTATTCAGATGGTCTTTGGTCTTTTTTGTGCCACCCAGATGCATTTTGAAGGGACCCGGCATCTGCTCAGCGAATATTGCGGGATCAGTTCTGTCGATGACATCGAAATGATCGATTACCGGTGGGGAGAGTGGCCGGGGCGATTTTTCGTCAGAACCAAAGACGGTACGGAGTATCTTGTGGATCGGCACGAGTATGTTTACCATCACCTGTTTAACGCATGGCAGCGGGATCGATGTACGGTGTGCCTGGACCACTGCGCCGAAGTTGCCGACATTGCCTTCGGGGATTACTGGGACCCGAACATGAAGCCGGGGGATCCGGGCTGGACAATGGTTATCGCCAGAAGCGAGGCGGGATTGCGGTTTATGGAAGATGCCGCCCGGGACGGGTATGTGGTGGCTGAGGCATTCGATCTGACGGGCAAAACACCATCCGGGGCACAGTTTAAAAAACGCCGAAACCCCTTTTTGCACCAGCAGAGGGCCCGCCACGGAATACCTGTGCCCGAGTACGGATTTGTGCCGCCGCACGATCCTGGACCGGCCAAACCGATTCACCGCGCACCGGCTTTTGACGGACCCATGGTAGTGATTAAAAAACCAGATTAATTTGCCGCAGACCTGCGCAGACGATTCGCAGACAAGAAAAAGATTCAATATTCGCGGTAACTGTTCAGGCTGTAGGCTAAAGGCTGTTAGTTTAAGAATCCTGAGTAGTTACCGTTCGGGTTTATTTCCAGGAATCGAGTTTTGTGGTGATGAATTCGATGACGGCCTGGTGTGCGGCCTTGTCGTTGCCACCCACATCGAGGGGGCTGCCGAAGGCGATATGAACGGTCTTTGCCGGATCGATTCTGCCGAAGTCTTTCATCCGTTTGCCGACACCCCAGGCATCGGATTTTAATGCGATGGGCACCACCGGCACCTGAGCCCGTTTTGCCAGTTTCACGCCCATGGAGTTGAACTGTTTTTTGTCAAACTCCAGGATCCGGGTTGTTTGCGGGAAAATGATCACCGACATGCCGCCTCTCAGCCGTTCCTCGCCCTGGACCATGACGTTTCGAAGGTCCTCCCGCGGATTGGCGCGACCGACAACGATGGGATTTCGGCTGATCATCACGTGCTTAAAAAAGGGGTAGGTAACAAGGCTCTCTTTTATCACAAAGGTGACCCGCCGATAGGGACGGATCAGGCAGGGCAATACAAAGGTTTCCAGTGTGCTCATGTGATTTCCCACAAAAACACAGGGAGAATCCAATTTGCGGAAAGCGTGAAGGTTTTCCGCCTGTATGGTCACACCCACGGATTCAAGGGCATGGATAACATCCAGGCTGCTTTGAGTCCAATCGTCCCCGGCATAATGACCTTGCCGGGACAGTTTAGACGCACTGATCACAATACCGATATTTTTCATATGGAATATCCATGACGGGGTGATTCGTGCACCCCAGGATAATTTCCGGCCTGGCGTCTGATAGGTGTCTTTTGTGGTTAATTCTTTCATGCACCGGGCCCCTTGCAGTATTTGAAATCACGCAATAAAACAGGGTTCAATTAAAACCCATTGTATCAAAAATATCAACCGTATTGTGGGTGGCCAACAGGGCAACTCTTGAATTTGAAAAAGAGTAAATATGTTGAATAATTGAACCGATCTGTTTTAGTATTTCCGTTCAAAAGGCAAAAAGCTTTTATGAGGCATCTATGAACAAGGCGTTTGTAAAAGAAGATGATTCCGGCTTCGACCCCGGACCGGAGCTTCATCCGGATGCCCGGGCCGACATCCCGGCGGGGGCCAAAAATTACATGACACCCAACGGCGCCCATAGACTTCGCTCCGAGCTGGATGAACTGGTCAACAGGCAGCGGCCGCAGCTGCTTGAGCAGATAAATCGCATCGACCCTCAGGATACCGGCAGTGCGGCAGAGACGCTTCGGTCTGCAAAAAAGGCCCTCAGAAAGACCGGCGCGCGAATCGATTATCTTGCGCAACGTCTTGAATTGACAGAAATTGTCGACCCGTTGGAAGTAAAATCAGACCATGTCCAATTCGGGGCAACCGTCAGCATTTTACACGAAGACGATTCCGTAAAGAAATATCAGATTGTCGGCATTGACGAAGCCGATATTGGTCTGGGGCGCATCAGCTGGGCCTCACCCTTGGCAAAAGCGCTTTTGGATGCTAAGGCCGGAGATGTTTTCACTTTCAAAACCCCCGTACGCGAAGAAGAACTGGAAGTAATTTCGGTAGTGTATAAATAAAGGAGCACGATTATGACCATTAATTTTGGAATCATCGGACCCGGCCGTATTGCAAACGATGTGCTGGCACCGGCCGTCTCTCAGGTTGAAGGCGCAGCATTATGGAGTGTCCTGAGCCGGGATTTAACGCGCGCTGCAGCTTTTGCAGAAACCCACAACGCAAAAGCCCCAAACCCGGCTTGCACGGATTTGAAGCAGATGCTTGCCGATCCGGAACTGGATGCCGTATTTATCGCCACCCCGGACAAACTGCATGCCCAACAGGCGATCGCCTGTGCCGAAGCCGGAAAACACGTACTGGTTGAAAAGCCCATGGCAACCGATGTGTCGGATGCCCAGGCCATGGTCGATGCCTGCAGCGCTGCAGACGTCCGACTGGCGGTTGCATACCACCTCCGATGGCATGAGGGGCATCGGAAGCTTGTGGCTTTGATTCGATCCGGAAATCTGGGAAATTTGAGACACATGCGTGTCCAGTGGACCTTTAAAGCAGACGATGCAAGCAACTGGCGCGCATTGCCGGATGTGGGCCGCTGGTGGAGTCTTGCTGCAGTGGGAACCCATTGCCTCGATTTTATCCGATGGGTGATGGTGCCGTCCTGTGGTGAGGTGGTATCGATAAAAGCTGTCACCAGCAATACCGTCTGGGGCGGGCCCCACGACGAGTCCGCTGTGGTCTCCATACGGTTTGCATCGGGGGCAACCGCCGAATTTTGCTCTTCGGTGCTCTTTGAATCCCCGTTAAAAGCGGAAATTTACGGAGAAAACGGCTACGCCCTTTGCGAGGGCACGCTCGGACGTTACGGCAAAGGAACCATCGATGTGAGTGGAAAGCCGCTTGATTTTAAGGCTGCAAATCCCTACGCAGGCGAAATCAGGGATTTTGTGGTATCGATTCATGGAAAGCGTCTGCCGGAAGTTGACGGCGTCGAAGGGCTCCGCAATGTAGAACTGCTGGTGGCTGCCGCATCTTAACCCTAATAGTTGCATAAATTATTGGACGCATTAGGTGTCGATACGATGGAACCTCTTTCTTCTTAGGGTTCCGATGCTTTAGCCGACAATGTCGATAAGGCCCTGCATCATTTCATCCTGGACCTGGACGGTTTTCAGATTGGCCTCATAGCCGCTTTGGGCGACGATTGCCTGGGGGATTTCTTCAACAAAATCCACATTGGAGAGCTCTTTTTCGACTATTTCGCCGTCCTGGACCTCGGCGATGACCGGCCCCGCTGTTTCAACCTTCTGAATGTCCACGTTGATGCTGCTGTTTTCTCCCTCCATAAAAACGGCCTGGCTTTTCTTGAATCCGTCGGACTGCGAATTGGCCACATTGTCGGACACCACCTGCATCTTTTTTCCGTATGCGGTGAGTGCTGAAAGCGTGCTGCTGATAGAAGAAATCATTGTTTGACACCTCGCTAATCAAAATTTCTTGCAAATTCAACCGTTTGAAAGGAGGCTGCCCCGGGTCCGGGATTCTTCTGGATAAACGACAGAGGGGTTGCGAACAGGATAAACAGGTCGTATCCCGGTCTTTTGTCAGGCAACCCTGCCGCCGTGTCCTTAAGAATTCAAGAAGTTAGGCCGAAGGCTTTGCGTCCCACCCTTTCGAGCGGTTTGCCCTTATCTAACACAGTATGTATATCGGAACCTTTGTATGAATACTTTAATAAAAAATTTACCTTTGCCCGTCTCTTGCAGATCCGACACAGCTCATGGTAAGGAACAGCCGTATACATTGCTTGTCCTTAAAATATGCTAACCGAAGTTATGAGTGGAGGCGGTATGTTCAAACTTGAGGAACTCTCCCAGGCGGTTATTCGGGGGGACAATGACGCAGCTTTCAATTTGGCGGAAAATGCCCTGGCGGAAAATGTTCCGGCCCGTCAGATTCTTGAAAAGGGGCTCATTCCGGGCCTTCGACGTGTGGGTGATCTTTTTGAATCAGGTGAATACTTTCTGCCGGAACTGATCGTCGCCGGAGATGCGGTATCCCAGGCTCTCGACCTTTTGGAGCCGATACTGGCACAGGCGGAAACACCCTTTATGGGAAATTTTTTAATCGGCACCGTCAAAGGCGACATCCACGATCTTGGAAAGAATATTGTGGTCATGATGTTGAAAGGAAACGGCTGGAAGGTCACGGATCTTGGGGTCGATATAACCCCGGAGGAATTCTGTGAAACTGTTAAAAAAGGGGATTACCAGGTTATCGGTCTCTCCTGTCTTCTGACGATGACCATGGGCCATGTCGAAAAAACCATCTCCCGGTTAACCGAATCCGGTCTCAGGGATAAAATCAAGGTGATGGTCGGCGGTGCTCCCACCACACCGGCGTGGGCTGAAAAAATCGGAGCCGACGCCCACGCAAAAGACGGCCCCGCTGCAGCAAAAAAGGCGGCGGCGCTGATCGGAAAAGGCGAATAACTATCGAAGGGGAAAGCCATGGGAAAAATGACAGGTCTTGAACGGGTACTCACCGCGCTGAAACTAAAGGAGCCGGATGTCGTTCCGCATTTTGAAAGGGTCGCAAAGACGGTCCGCGAGGCCATCCTGCCGGGAGCGTCGGAAGAAGATTTTATCGAACATATGGACCTGGATGGCCTCCGCTTTATCGACCGGACCCACTCCTGGTCCTATGAGATGGTTGATGAAAACAAACGGATAAAGAAAGATCAATGGGGCGGATTTGTCCGATACACCACCGAAGACAATCCGGTGCCCATGGAACCGGCGATAAAGTCTGAAAAAGATCTCGATGCCTATGTTGCCCCGGATCCGGATCAGCCCTGGCGTTATGAATACTTAAAAAAGGTGGTGAAACGGTTTAAAGGCCAACGCGCCATTGTTGTGGGTGTGACCGATGTTTTTGCCCTGGGTAGAGAAAATTTTTTGGGAGATATCAACTATTTCCGCGCCATGGTGAAAAACACCGACATGATCGAGCGCGCCAACGAGATCATCCTGGATTATCAGTTGAGATATATGAAAAACTGCATTGAATCCGGCGTCGATCTGTTCTGGGTAAACGGAGACTGGGCCATGACGGAAAAACCGATGGTATCCCGGAAATTCACCGAGCGGTTTCTGGCGCCTCCATTGAAAAAACTTGTGGATTTTGCCCACAGCCGGGGGGTCCCTGTTGTGAAACACACCGATGGGAATATATGGCCGATCTATGATGTCATCATCGATTCAGGCATCGATGGGTTGCATCCCATTGATCCCATGGCGGGCATGGATATCGGAGAAGCCAAATCAAAATTCGGCGACAAAGTATGTTTATGCGGAAATGTAAGCTGCGCCTTTAGCCTGGTGTCCGGCACCGCAGAAGAGGTCCGCCGGGAGACACGGGAAGTGATCCGGAAAGCCGGAAAGGGCGGGGGGCTGATCTGTATGTCCAGCAACTCGGTTCACTCCGGTGTAAAGCCTGAAAATTACGTGGCCATGGTCAACGCCATTCGGGAGTTCGGTCGATATCCGCTGGCCCTGTGAGAAACGAGTTACTTTTGACGAGTTGTGAGGGTAGGCATAAAATGGCCTTTAGGGCAAAGATGCCGGAAACTGGATGCTCGATGCTTGGTTACTAACCGGCTATGAAAACTTTTAAGATTAATGAAATGGAAAGGAATTTTTTAAATGGCTAAAAAATCTGAAAAGAAACTGTTGGAAGAACTGTTAAATTATGACACCCCCTCCATTACGAATGTGGTGGCAACTTATCCGGAACGGCCCTTCTGCCTCGGTCTCTATAACCCCTGGACCGAAAACTGGTACACCGACCAGTCCATCAAGTGCATCTATCCGGAGTTGGGACGAAAGGTCGGCTATGCCGTAACCTGCGTTTACGGGCTGCCGGACGCCACCTACAATCGGTTGTCCTTTATGGATGTGATCGATGCATTGGATGCTTCGAAAAAACCGGCCATTCTCATTCTCCAGCAGAAATTTCCACCGGAGCTTGCTGCAAAGGTAGGGCTTTCCGGAACCAACATGACCACGGCCATGAAAGCGGTGGGATGCATCGGTGTTATCTCCGACGGCCCTTCGCGGGATATCGATGAAATCCGTGGAATGGATTTTCAATACATGCTCACCGGTGTGACAGCCGGCCACGGCCCCATGGCCGTTCACTCGGTCAATGCACCGGTCTCTGTGGGGGGTATGGATGTGAGTCCGGGTGAAATCATTCACATGGATGAAAACGGCGCGTGCAAATTCCCGGCAGATAAACTCGAGGATGTTGCAGCACAGCTCAAGGTTCTGCAAAAAGACGAAGAGGTCCGGATAAAGGCGCTGCTAAAGGCAAAGTCCGCAGAAGAGGTTAAAAAAATATTTGGCGGGAAATCTTACGCTGCAAAGAAAAAATAGGTAAATGATCCCGAACGGTTGAGATAATAACCGCTCGGGATCTTTTCTATCGGGGGGTTACAAGTATTTTTAACCCTCTGCCCTGTTCGTGAAGTTCAATGGCATCATGAAACTTGTCAAGGGGCAAAACGTGGCTGATGAGCGGTTCCACCCGCAGTTTTTCTGAGGAGATCAGTTCCATGGTCCGGGGGAACGCGTCTGCCGACATAACGGTACCGAGTATGGTCAGTTCATTACGAAAGACCTGGTAGGGGCTGAAGGAGACCCGGGCATCCGGATTGCAGACCCCGAAAAGAAGTATTTTCCCGCCCGGTTTTACCAGATCAAAACACTGGGACACGGTGGCCGCAAGCCCCGCACTTTCAATGGCCACATCGATTTTCCCACCGGCAAGCGCTGTAATGGCTTCTACCGCATCGTTTTTTGAGGGATCCACCGTACCGGTTGCTCCAAGTTCCCGGGCGATCCGGCGCCGGTCTTTCTGAGGCTCTGATACGATGACACGTGTGGCTCCGGACAGCAACGCCATCTGCATCAGCAACAACCCGATGGCGCCGCCCCCCAAAACGGCCACGGTCTGACCCGGTTTTATTGCGGCACGATCGATTCCGTGGACACAACAGCTGGCTGGCTCCAAAAAGGCTCCCCATTCCATCGGCATCCCTTCCGGCAGACGATACAGCTGAGATTCCGGAACCGTCGTATATTCTGAAAACCCGCCCCGGCTGTAATGAAAGATGCCGAGACGGTCCGAACAGAGGTGTGTTTTCCCCTCGCGGCAGTAATTGCATGTCCTGCAGACCGTTCCCGGATCGATTGCCACCCGGTCACCCGATTTGAATCGGGTAACTTTCGATCCCACTTCTTCGATGATGCCGGAAAATTCATGGCCGGAGGTGCAGCCGGTCCGAAGCTCCCAGGTCCCGTGGTACTGGTGAATATCGGTTCCGCAAACACCGCAGAAATGAACGGCCAGCAGCACGTCATGATCCTTGAGCGTCGGTACGGGACAGTCTTCCAGCCGAAAGTCTTTTATGCCGTGGGATACAATCGCCTTCATTTAGATTCCTTTCATTGGTATTTTGGGTTCCGAGTGCACAGGGGTTTTTATGGTAAAACTGATCATCCCCAGAGCGAGGAACATGATTACAAAAAAATAAAAAGGGTAGTCATAGTTTCCGAAAAAGTCAAAACAGAACGCCGCGAAGATGGGACCGATGGCGTTTGCGGTAAACCGGAAAGGACTGGAAAACCCGTATATGCTCCCCAGGGCGCTTCGACCATAGTAGTCGGCCCAGATGATCGAAAGCATCGGCAGCCTGCCGCCGTGCATAAAACCGTGTATGGCGGCAAGGATAAATATGGCCGCATTACCGAAGGACTGGCCAAAAGGGCTTTTGGCAGTCACAAACAGGAGAAAAAAAACCAGACCACTGCCGATGCCGTTTATTGCCAGAAGGCTCTTTACACTGAATCTTTCCGCAAGAACCCCCCATCCGATGGCTCCTAATGCGCCGAAACTCGCCATGGTGCTGAGGATCAGAACCGATGACACTTCCGTAAGCCCCTGATCGGTCAGGAAGGGAAAGGTGTGAAAATTTATCCCGGCCTGGGCAAAAGGCGCCAGGCTGCAGACAATGGTCAGGGTCCAGAAAGCCGAAGTTCGTATGGCCTGGGCCCGTGTCCACTCCGGATCGCCTCCCGAAGGCTTTGAACCCGGCTTGCCGGTTTGCAGAAGATCGGAATCCTCACCCTCATTTGAATCGCTTGTCCTGCCGTCCGGCAGCAATCCGATATCTTCCGGTCTTCTGCGCAGGAACAGGAGGGAGGGAATACCGGAGACGATAAAAACCAAAATACCCAGTGCGGCCCATGCCACCCGCCACCCCTGTGTCATGATAAAAAACTGTGCAAGGGCGGGAAGTATGGCGGATCCGATACGCGGCCCCAGCCATGTAATGCCCATGGCCCGCCCTCTTTGCCGGATAAACCAGTTTGAAACCGTAACGGAGATGACCAGGCTCAAGGCGCCGACGGCAACCATTCGGCCGACGCCGAAATAGAGGTACAGCTGCCAGATGTGATTTGCCGAAGACATGGCCACCAGCCCGGCGCTCAGAACCAAAACCCCCCAAAAGGCCACCATTCTGGGGCCGTGACGATCCAAAAACGGACCGATAAAAGGGGAAAGTGCGCCGGCACCGAATGAACCGAAGGCCATGGCACCGGAAACAACGGCCCGGCTCCACCCGAATGTCTCGGACATGGGTTTTAGAAACACGGACAGTATATTCTGGAAAGCGCCGGCTTCGGTGGCGCCGATGAGGAAGGTGACCCCGACAATCGTCCAGCCGTAAAAGGGTTTTCTCAAAACAGGTATTCCCGCACGCAATCAATCCGGGTATTGACGACTGATTATTGGAAAATGATGAATGTATCTCCATAATACATTTTATTTGCTACAAAACGAACAAAAATTTTTGCTAAGGTAACGGGCTCCTTCGGACAAGTCAACACCGTTGCATTGGTTAGGGAAAATATTGTAAGACAGAGCGTCTTAACTATTTTAAAGGAAAAAGATCGATGGCTGAGTGGGTGACCCTTGAAAACAGAGCCTTGAAAGTGGTGATCGATCCGGCCCAGGGCGCCGGGATCATGGCCTTTGAAGTAAAAAAAAATGGATCCTCGCTTTCACTGATGCCGGATACCCGAGATCGGGCATGCGATTTGAAAGCTGCTTGTTTTCTCATGCTCCCTTACTCAAACCGGATCGAAAACGGCCTCTTTACATTTAACGGCCGGACCCATCGGCTTGCAAATGCCGAAAACGATTCCATTCATGGCGACACGCGGTTCCGGGCCTGGATCGTTGAGAAGGCATCGGCGACGGGTATCCGGTGCCGGTTTGTTTCATCAAAGCAACCGGATGTCAACTGGCCGTGGCCGTTTGAGGCATGTGTCGACTATGAAATTTCTAAGAATGTCCTAACCTCAAGGATAATGTTGTGGAACCGGGGCGAATCGACCATGCCGGCAGGTTTCGGGTGGCATCCCTATTTTAACCGAATGCCCAGCGGAAAAGACGAACCCGTCTACCTCTGCTTTAAAACCCAGGGGGTGTATCCGGACGCCCAGGACAACCGCATCCCTTCAGGCCCGGCAGAACCACTTTCTCCGGAGCAGGATTTTTCAAAAGAAAAACGACTCCTTCCGAACGCGTTTATTGACGCTTGCTGCCCGGGATATGATGGAAACGGATACATTCTGTGGTCGGGAAGCAATATCCGCCTGGTATTTGATTGTTCCCCGGAGTGCACCCATCTGATTATGTACAACCCTGCCCGGGATTACTTTGCGGTTGAACCGGTAACCAATGCCAACAACGGGGTTAATCTTTACGAACAGGGTTTTTCCACCAGCGGTGTTGTTGCACTGCCGCCCGGAGCGTGTCTGGATGCAACATTTCGCATGATTGTGGAGGGATAAAAGAGATGCGCTCTGAGGAACATTATCGAAAACTTGAAAACATGATGCACTCCGCACCCATTGTAGAACTGACCGGTGCCCGGGTGGCCATCGGCAAAGGCCGGGCTGAAATCGATATCCCCGTCGCCGTGAAACTCTTTCACGCTGCCGGTGCCCTGCACGGCGCCGTCTATTTCCTCGCACTCGACAATGCGGCTTTTTTTGCGGTAAACTCACTTGTGGAGGATGTGTTTGTGCTGACCACCAGCTTTACCACCTATATGACACGCCCGGTTTCAGAGGGGCGAATAAAGGCGGTGGGCAAGGTTGTCAACGTGCACCCCCGGCAGTATATTGCCGAATCGGTTCTCTACGATTTCAAAGACCGGGAAATCGGCAGGGGAAACGGGGTGTTTATGAGGAGTCGAATCCGGCTCTCTGAAAAAATCGGGTACCAATTAAATGATGATACCGCATGATAGCGGTACTTTATAATCTGAAGTTTGAAATTAAAAATTTAAAGTGAGCTAAAATTGATAAAATTTCTTAATTTTAGGCACGTTAGCTCACTTTAGGCACTTTACACTGTTTCATAGAATGAATAAGGCATTGTAATACGTAACCGTATATAAGGATACATACACTTAGTACCAACGAGGACGCTGAAAAATGACAAAGAAGATTATTCCGGACCGAAACGAAATTGTCAAAGGGGATCGGTGGGACCTGGCACCGCTCTTTGTCGACGATGATGCCTGGGAGGCATTCTATCTTGAGCTGGAAAAAGAGATTGAAGCCTATGACAGCTATAAGGGCCGCTTAAAGGAATCGGCCGCTTTTCTAAAAGGGGCTGTTGAATTCGATCTATCAATTAGCCGGCGCATGGAAAAATTGTATACCTATGCGCATCTTAAGTCCGATGAAGACAAGGCGAACCAGCACTATCTGGGCTGCTTTCAGAAAGCCGTCAACCTCTATACCCGCGCTTCCGAACGGTCAAGTTTTTTGGTACCGGAAATTCAGGCCATACCGGATGAAACCGTGGAGATGTTTTTATCTGACGAGTCCATGGAGGAATACCGGTTTTATTTCAAAAAGATTTTGAGATACAAACCGCATACCCTCTCTGAAAAGATCGAACGGATTCTCGCCATGAGCCAGGATGTTACCCGGGCATCATCCGAGGTTTTCGGACAGCTGGACAATGTGGATCTTAAATTCGGTGCAATCGTCGATGCCGCCGGCACCGAGATAGAGCTGAGTCATGGAAACTTTTCGACATTTCTCATGAACCCGGACCGAAAGATCCGGAAAAAAGCCTTTTATCAGTACTACCGGGCCTATGACGCGCATAAACACACCCTGGCAACCGCCCTGACTTACAGCAATAAAAAAGACAGTTTCTACGCAAGGGTTCGCAGCTATGATACCGGCAGAAAGGCGGCGCTGTTTGGCGATGATGTTTCGGAAACAGTCTATGATAATCTTATCGAAACCGTAAAAGCCCATCTGGAATCTCTCTTCAAGTATTTCAGATTCCGGAAAAAGGCCCTGGGTGTTGATGCGCTCCACCATTTTGACACCTATGTTCCCATTGTCCATGATGTGGCCTACAGGATGCCCTATGAGGAAGCCGTCGATGTCTGCACACAGGCAATGGCACCACTGGGTGAGGCCTATGTAAATGTTCTCAAAGAGGGGTTGCTCGGGGGCTGGGTGGATCGGTATGAAAACCGGGGCAAAAGAAGCGGCGCATACTCTTCAGGATGTTATGATTCCCCGCCCTATATCCTGCTCAACTACGAAGAAAAAAACATGAACAGCCTCTATACGCTGATCCATGAGGCAGGCCACTCCATGCATTCCTATTTTTCAGTGAACAGCCGGCCCTATGTGGATTATGAATACACTATATTCGCAGCAGAGGTGGCCTCTACATTTAATGAAAGCCTTTTGACCCGATATCTCCTCAACCGATACCGCGACGACCCGAAAATGACCGTCTATATCCTGAATCGGGAAATCGACAACATCCGCGCAACCCTTGTCCGGCAGACCATGTTTGCAGAGTTTGAAAGCTTCACCCACCGGGTGATCGAAGAAAATCAACCGCTTACGCTGGAGGTCCTCACCGATCACTATCGTCGGCTTTTGGAGACCTATTTCGGCGATACCATGGTAATCGATGACGAGCTTGCACTGGAGTGTCTCCGGATCCCGCATTTTTATTCCGCATTTTATGTCTACAAATATGCAACCGGAGTTTCCGCCGCCATCGCGTTAGCGGAAAGGGTCATGACCCAAGGTGTGGCTGCCCGGAACGCCTATATCGATTTTTTGAAAATGGGCGGGAGTAAATTCCCTCTGGATGAGCTCTTGGCAGCCGGTGTCGACATGCGTTCGCCCGAACCTGTCGAAAGCGCCATGTCTTATCTGGAAACGTTGACGGATCAGCTGATCCGGGCGTATCAAGCGTTATCGTGTTCAAAATAATGTTTTTGGGGGGGAGACCTAACTGCCTATCCGTCAAACAATTTTCTGCAGCTATTGGGAACCGATACTGGGTGCTTGATACTGGATAAAAAGGGGAAATTATCAACTAATTATCCAGCATCGAGCATCCAGTATCATATTGGCAGAGGCGAAGCAGTGGTTAATAGGACATAAGAGTTTGAAACCATATTAATTTTCTTAATATCTATAGTTATCGATTTCGAACTACTTGAAATATCTTTGTGAACAGGATAGGTTCGGGCTGTCAAAAGGCCGCCTCTTTGGATCGAACGGTTTTGCCGAAAGAAAGGAATGAATATGAAATTTATCGGATTATTTTCACTGATGTCGAACCAGGAGCAGCTTGATGAGGCAGACAGACGGCACGGGGAATTCAGTCTGATCGTCGAAGCCGAAGCGCCTGATCAGGCCATCCGCATGTTCAGAGACCGGATTGTCTATTTTAGAAACAACCGGCAGTTTTTCGAAGGGGTCTGCAAAATCTTTTTAAATCAACTCCTGGAGTTTGATGAATTTCCAAGGTCCGGGGCCGTCATGATGAATTACAAATCGATTGCCGGCGATCCCATGATGCCGTTTATCAGCTGCACCGTGCCCACCGAGCATCAGGATTGGTGCAGCATCCATGACTGGAACGACAACTGGCCGGAAGTTGACGGCAAGACTGAAAATCTTTTCATCGAGTTTGATGACGGCACCCCGCAAAAAGAGATCACCGACAGTCAGTAGTTTTTATTGGGGTTCTAATTGATTGACCATGGGTAGCATCACACTGAAATCGGGTCGCGAAAGTTCTCTGCTTCGACACCACCCATGGATATTTACCGGAGCTGTGCAGAAGGCGGATGATTCCGTAAAAAACGGCGAGACCATCGACATCTTATCCAAGAGTGGAAACCGGCTCGCCACCGGCGCATACTCCAGGCACTCCCAAATCATCGCCCGCATCTGGTCTTTCGACCCGGAAGAAAAAATCGATTGCCGTTTCTTTAAACGCAGGCTCGAACGAGCCCTTGGGGCCCGGTCTCTGCTGGGCATTCAGGGGTCATGTTCTGCTTATCGGATTGTCAATGCGGAATCGGACGGATTGCCCGGGATCATCATCGACCGCTATGGAGATTTTCTGGTCTGCCAGTTCCTTTCGGCCGGGGCTGAATTCTGGAAACAGGAGATTATCGGGCAGCTGAACGAAATGATTCCGGTCGCCGGTATCTATGAACGATCCGATGGAAACGGGCGTATCCAGGAAGGAATGAAGCCGAGCAACGGTGTCCTGTGCGGCCAGGTGCCTCCGGAACGGGTAGAGATCCATGAAGGCTCACTTAGTTTTCTCGTAGATATCTGCAACGGGCACAAGACCGGTTTTTACCTGGACCAAAGAGAAAACCGTGCCGCCGTCGCCGCATATTCAAAAGGGGCCAAGGTGCTCAACTGCTTTGCCTACACCGGCGGCTTCGGGCTCTCTGCCCAAAAAGGCGGTGCCGACCATGTGACCAATCTTGAAATTTCCAAATCCGCGCTGTCGATCCTCCGGGAAAATATGGAAATAAACGGTATGGATCCGACAGGGATGGAGAATACATCGGGGGATGTTTTTGAGCTTTTGCGAAAGTATCGGGATTCGGCCCGGCAGTTTGATGTGGCCATCCTGGATCCCCCGAAATTTGCCCAATCCGCCCGCCAGGTGAAAAAAGCGGCCAGGGGCTACAAAGACATCAACCTGCTGGCCGTTAAACTGATTAAACCGGGCGGTGTCCTGTTCACCTTTTCCTGCTCCGGCCACATCCCCGCCCCGCTGTTTCAGAAAATCGTCGCCGACGCGGCACTGGATGCAGGCCGCCAGCTGCAGATTATCCGGCACCTCAGCCAGGCCGCCGACCACCCGGTCGCCCTGAATTTTCCCGAAGGGCATTACTTAAAGGGCTTTATCTGCAGGGTCTGGTGACCCTCTCTTTTTTAGGAAGCGATCGAGAATAACCCCTGTTTAAAGAGATCCTCCACATGATCCTCCATCTTCCGGATAAGGGGGGGCAGGGTCTTTGTTGAAAGGGCCGATATTCCGATGCCGCCGTATCTGCAGATGCTGTTTTCAATCACCGACACATCGGCGATATCGGCCTTGTTAAAAACCGGAATAATCGGTTTTTTGTGAAGTTTCAACTTGGCCAGAATCCGCTGAACCGCTTCGATATGTTCTTCAAAATGGGGATTGCAGCCGTCGATGACGTGCAGCAGCAGGTCTGCATCCTGAAGTTCTTCAAGGGTCGCTGCAAATGCGTCCATAAGTTCCTTGGGAAGGTCTTTTACAAACCCCACCGTATCGGTGATGATCACTTCGAAATCCCTTGGAAACCGGAGCCGCCGGCTTGTGGGGTCGAGGGTTGCGAAGAGTTGACTTTCCACAAACACCTTGCTGTTGGTAAGGGTGTTGAGCAGGGTGGATTTTCCGGCATTGGTATAGCCGACAATTGAGATGATGGGCAGTGATTTTCTGAGGCGGAGGGAACGTTTTTGGTGCCGGCTTTTCCGGACATTTTTCAACTGCCGATCCAGGTTTGTAATCCGGTCTTTGATGCGGCGCCGGTTGATTTCAAGCTTGGTCTCTCCAGGCCCCCGGGCCCCGATGCCGCCGGTCAGCCGGGACAGCGCATCGTCTTTGACCCCCAGACGGGGCAGGAGATACTTCAGCTGGGCCATTTCCACCTGGATCTTCCCCCCCCGGCTCTGTGCCCGTTGGGCAAAAATATCGAGAATGAGCTGGGTGCGGTCGATCACCCGGAGTTCGGTCATGTCGGTAACGGCTCGAACCTGGGACGGATTGAGCTCACGGTCAAAGATCAGAAGATCGACCCCCAGCTGCAACGCCCGCAAAATGATTTCACCCAGCTTCCCCTTTCCGATCAATGTTCGGGCACTGATCTGCCGGGGACGCTGGATAATGCAATCGACCACCTTAATCCCGCTGGTCTGAGCCAGTTCCATGAGTTCATCGAGCGAATCCCGGGTGGTCTGCCGGTCGGTGTTGGAAACACTGACGGCAATGGCGCGTTCCTTTCGATGGTCGGTATCTAATACGGATCGATTCCGCTCCAGTTCGTCTTCAAGGGATTCTACCAGCGCCAGGAAATCAAGATCCGGACGATGGCAGGGGATCGGCGGCAGTATCTCCCAGCCGGGCCGGCCGTTTTCACTCATGGGCAGAACGTGCGCCAAATCCAGGGTGGTGGCACCGCCGTTTCTGTCGACATGAACGACCCCCACGGCATCCAGCCGCAGAAACAGGAGGTCCATCAGGTCATCCTGGGTAATGGATTCTCCCTTCAGATGCGTATGAATGAGCCGCAGTCCACGCAGCCGTGCCCGGCCGCGTCGGCTCTTTGGGAGTTCTTCAATGTAAATGGATTTGGGATCTCCCACCAGAATCATCAATATTTTTCCATCCCGGCTGATGAGTAATCCCAGTTGACGACCGATTTCGAATGATAGATGCGCCAGGTCGCGGGATAGTTCAGGAGAGATGATGTCGTGGGGTGTGAGCCTTCTTCGACCCAGGCTCTCGATGCGGCGACGTGTTTTGCTTTTTAAGCCGGTTGTATTACCGTAAACCTTGCTGATCTAACTGTCCTCCTATAAAAAACCTAAACGAATCGGTTCAAGGTTCTGGGTTCAGGGCTAAGGGGTTATAACCAAACCACACACGATATTGATCAGGATCCGGGATATCCGACAGAACCCAATGGGTGTAACAGGACGATATCCCGTTAAGTAGGTATCCCTTTGATACGTGGTGTTCAAAATTTTTCAACCCAGAACGGTGAACTCTGAACCACTCAACCCATAGGGCACTATACTACTCCTTGTAAATAACCGCAAGGTTTGGGAGCCATGGTAAAGGAGTTTGGATCATCTCCCGATTAGTTGTCGTTAATTAGGGAAAAATAAGTGGGTTATCTCCAATTGAGAAGGTGTGTTCCAAGAGGATCCAAGGGGTCAAGGATTCGAGTGAAATGATAAAGAATCACAAAGATAAAATTATACATTTCCTATGGTTTTGTTTGCGAACTGGAAACGCAGATGTGATTAGCAGGGGATTAAGACTTAGCTGATAAAGTCTTTAGTAAAAACACTTGAATCCTTGGCCCCTTGAATCCTTGAATCCTCTTCTTCAACGATATTGGAGAAGAATCAAAAATTTTAAGGTGGTCTTGACGTAACTTTAAAATGGATTCGCTTACGGGGAACAGGCTCCGGCCTGAGAATATATGCGCAACTCTTTTTCCGGGTGATCTTTCGGGGTCACCTTTTTTTAATGGATTTTTTTCACATCCCGTCGTAATGTCTTTTATTATAGCATTGATAAAATACCCTAATTTTAGGCACTTTAGATCACTTTAAACTTTTCCACAGGAGGAAACATGTTTGACGGCTTTACGGTTACGGATATCGATACCGCCGGCGCCCGGATCCACCTGCGACACGGGGGATCCGGTCCCCCGCTGCTGCTGCTGCACGGAAACCCCCTGACCCATGTATCCTGGCATAAGATCGCCCATCGGCTCGCCAAAAGCTTTCATGTGGTGGCACCGGACCTGCGCGGCTACGGGGACAGTTCCGCACCCGAGCCGGATAAAGACTGCATCAACTACTCTTTCCGCGCCATGGCCCAGGACCAGGTCGAGGTGATGGAAACCCTCGGTTACAAAAACTTCTTTGCAGCCGGTCATGATCGCGGCGCCCGGACGGTTCACCGGATGGCCCTGGATCATCCGGATCGGGTCAAAAGAGCCGCTCTGGTCGATATCCTGCCGAATTACCATATCTGGACCCATGTCACCAAAAAATGGGCTGACAAATCATGGCATTGGATATTTATGACCCAGCCTGGCGGCCTGCCGGAGAAGATGATGGCGTCGGTGCCGCCGGACTGGTTTATGGAGCGGAAGCTTTCAAAACCGGGGATCGGCTTAAAACCCTTTTCAAAGGAGGCCTTTGCAGAATATGTGAGATGCTTTACCGAAAAAACTATCAGGGGATCCTGTGCAGACTACCGGGCGTGCGCCGGCTGTGATTTTGAAATGGATACGGCCGATTTCGGCAGAAAGGTAAAATGTCCACTCCTGGTGATCTGGGGGAAAAAAAGCCACACCGGGACCATATACAATGATGTGCTCGGCATATGGGAACAGTACGGCGAGAATGTCTCCGGCGGCCCCATCGACTGCGGCCACTATGTCAACGAGGAAGCTCCGGATGAAACCTATGATTGGTTTTTTGGGTTCTTTTCTGAGCCCTAATTTTTGTATCATCGAATATAATGCAAAATCCGATACAGAAGCACCAATGTCTAAAATCGCAAATACCAAGCACCAAATTACAAATAAATCGCAAATCACAATATCAAATGACCAAAACACAGAATTCGAATTGCTACGTTCTTCCGTAAGGATCATTTTCGCGTTTGGGATTTTGAATTTCGGTTCCGCCTTCGGCGGATAATTTATTTGGAATTTGAGATTTGTTTATTGGGATTTCCAGACTTTCCGCCTGGAGGCGTTATCCGGGTTAGGAGAAGGGTGTCTCGGCCTTGTCGAGCCCTCCTGTGCCAGGCGCTTCAGCTCTTCTGCCAGCCGGTGCGGCTTAAACCCCAGTGACTTCGCTTTTGAGATATCGAAGGTAAGATCCGGGGGCCTTGGCGCCGGCAGGTCAAGGGCTTTCTGGCTGCAGGGATCGATCACTGCATCTTTAATTCCAAAGATTGTTTTCACACGCTGCCCGAATTCAAGCCTTGAAATCCGCTCCCCACCTCCCAGGTGGAGGGTACCGGGGCGTTTCCGAAGCGCGATCATCAATCCCTGGACCGCATCCCTTGCACTCAAGGGTGTTCTGAATTCATCCATGAATAGAGAAAGTTTTTTCCCCGATTGCATATCTGCGATCAGATGATACAAAAAACTCTGGGCGTCTGAACCCGAGGCCCCGAACATCAGCGCCATCCTGCAGATCGTGGTATCCGGGTATCGTTTTTTCATCCCCGATTCGGCCAGCACCTTCTGCTCGGCATAGATATTGACCGGAGAGGGCGCGTCAGCTTCCGAATAGGGCGGGGTGCGTCCGTCAAATACCAGATCCGATGAGGTAAAAATGCAGGGGATTTTCATGTCCGCACACAACCCGGCAATATTGATGGAGGCATCGGTATTGATCCTATGGGATTCCTTCCGGTTTTTCTGGCAGAAATCGGGTTTTGACGCTGCCGCCGCATGAATCACCGCCTCCGGACGGACGGATCCAAAGAGCCGCTTGAGGTCTTTATACCGGGTCAGATCGGCCTGAATCATTGAGGTCCCCGGAATCTCTGCGGGATGCGTGAGATAGGTGCCGAACACCTCCCGGTCCGGGCCTGCATGTATGCAGATATTCCAGCCTAAAAATCCGCTTGCACCTGTAATCAGCAATCGTTTCATAATTTGTAAAAGGCAAAGACCGCCCCATACAGAACCGGCCGGTGAATAATATATAATATCAGCGCGTGTCGTCCCATAAACACAAAGGGTTTCAGGAAAAGGTTTTCTTTTAAAGGAATCTGAGGAAACCGGATGTGTTCCAGGAATATGCCGATCAGCACCAGACCGAACCATGGATACAGCGGCACATAATCCATGGGGTTTATCTCCAGCCATCCGGATATGGGAAGCAATCTCGGTTTTACGATGATATTGGAAGCAACAAGTGCCAAACCGATCAAAAGGGATAATTTGGGCCGATTGACAAAGAAAACACCCATGAGGCTGGAAACGGCGATGCAGTGCAGGATACCGAAATAGACATAGCTTTTGGGGAAAAGAAAATACGTCACCCCGGTAATGACGGCAGCCCACCCGCCGATAATAAAGAGCCGCTTTTTGACCAGATGCCACTTTATGCCGGCTTTATGTACGATGGCGAGGCTGATTCCCATACAGATCAGAAAAAGAGAAACGATCAGCCGTGGCAGGCCGAACCAGAACGGGTCCTTGAATATGTCGATCCGGATAAACCGGAACAGATTCAGGTCGTAGGCCAGGTGGAAAAAGATCATCAGAAAAACTGCAAATCCCCGCAAAGCATCCAGCAGGAGATAGCGCTGGGGGGCTTGTTTTTTTCCGGTATCAGATATCGTTTTTTTCATAAAAACACAGTCGGCAAGGCTTTAGCAGCCTGTTTTAAAGTCGAGCAGAATCATGAACGGCTTCAATCGGTTTTAGCCTCTGAACGTTGAACGCTGAACCGTTCAAACCCATTCTGCATCATATCTTCTGCCGAATCGGTTTGTCAAAATAGACCAAAACATTTCTGGAAACCTGTCGCTCGCCATCGCGTTTATTGACGCAGAAATATCGTTGCTTTACAATGAGGTAAACCAAAAAAGGGGCAAATCATGCCATTGGCGAAACTAAGCAGCAAGTGCCAAATCGTTATTCCTGCCAAAATCCGATCGCGAATGAAAATCAAACCGGGTGACCTCCTCGAGATCACCGAGGGAAAAGAAGAAATCATAATTCGCAAGGCACCGCTGCCCTATGTCGATGCCCTTGAAAATTGTATTTCCGATATCTGGCAGGGATATGAAGCTGAACTTGATAAGGCCCGGGACCAATGGGGCCGCTAAATCCGGGCAAAATCCCCAGGGGTAAAGTCGTTGGACTGGACACGGTCAGTATTATCTACTTTTTACGCACGCCTGATGCTATTCACACTGCTACGGCGCTCGCTGGCCAAGCTGACTATTTTGTAACGAACGATAGGCGAATGTTCCGTTTGGAGAAGGAACGAATCATTAACATCCTGCTTTTTTCCTAAAAAACTTGTCACTTCGCTGTATCTAAATAGAAAAGCATTTATCCGGTCTATCCATCTAAATTCACTATATCCCTTACCTCACTAAATCCCCAATCATTAGACCACTGAACCCGATCAATCTTTACCCCGTGGAATGCCCTTTCTTTTCTATTCCACCGGGGCCTTCATAAGTCAGGTCATCTTTCCAAGGCTGGTATTTACTTCTACTGGCTTGGCTGGATTTGCTGTCTCAATCCCTTCGTAAGTCAGGTCATCTTTCCAAGAAAGACAATGGTGGCGCAGAATACTGGCACAATATTGTCTCAATCCCTTCGTAAGTCAGGTCATCTTTCCAAGTCGAACACCGGCGGAGCTTGGCGAGAGTCAGGACCAGTCTCAATCCCTTCGTAAGTCAGGTCATCTTTCCAAGGAGGATATCCTCAATCGCGAGCCAGAGGCGATGAAAGAGTCTCAATCCCTTCGTAAGTCAGGTCATCTTTCCAAGGTTGTCGAGAAAGGCCACGAGGATCAGGCCATTAAGTCTCAATCCCTTCGTAAGTCAGGTCATCTTTCCAAGAGACGATATGGTAAGATCAATCGACGAATCAAAAGAGTCTCAATCCCTTCGTAAGTCAGGTCATCTTTCCAAGTGCAGTCGGAAGACAGTACCGGGGGTTGCTCCTGAAGTCTCAATCCCTTCGTAAGTCAGGTCATCTTTCCAAGTCGCCTTGGTAGGCCATTACCCTACCAACAAGCTAATGTCTCAATCCCTTCGTAAGTCAGGTCATCTTTCCAAGAGCACTCTTATAATTATATACGATTCCAGATACTTATACCCCCGTTTTCTGTAACCTCGATTTTTAAACCTCCTTTCTGCTTTTCCGGAATACTCTCGAGGGTGTCGAATCGAATATTTATCTCAATAATTCAATATGTTGCACATTTCCTGTAACCTACCCCCTTTTTGGGGTCTCAAAAAAATCCGTTAATATCTAATATTATCAACTTGTTGCTCCGTTTTTGGAGCTTAATTCCGCCGATTTGTCTCACACAATATAGACATCCTGGTCCATGGACACCTCGCCGGCGCCGATAATTTTAATGATCCGATAGCAGGCGGCGCACACGGTATAAATCCTCACGCTGTCTTCTTCCGGCGCCACAATCTTTTCCACCCGGTCGCCCATCAGATCCAGAAGTTCCTGCTCCAGATTGCGTTCAAACGGCTTTTATTATCAGATCGTTTAGTCCATCCCATTGATAATCCATGAAGGACTATAGGTAGTGGACTTGTCATATTCGTAAAGGTGGATATTGCCACATGCATTTAGTTGAGCCCCGATTAAAAAAGATAATCCGAGTGGAATGGCGGCAAAGATATGAACATCGCTTAAATCATACTGGGTCAGAGTATCCCGAATGGCATCACCTATCTTTTTTGCCATAGCACTCGCTGTAGCAGCATCTGGAATAGCAGTCTGTGATGCCCCCATAGTCGGTTTGCAGCAAAGAATGGCGCGAAATCGTCTATCGTGATTTTTCAAATATTCGCCGAATTTCATTTCAACATCTCTGGATACTGACAGAATCACCGCTAAATCAGTTGACTCTATACTTCCGGAATCTACTGATATATTTATATTTGGATCTGCAATTTCTGGAGATGTCGTTGACCACCATTCATCTCCTTGCTGGATATGCATTTCGAATCCTGTTACGGGCCTAAAGATAAATCCGAATGTAAAGCCTGCCGTTAAATGTGCTTTTGAAAATACTCGAATTTTTATAATGCCGAGCTCGAGCATAATATCTTTAATGTTAAATAGTGCCAACCGGATGTATTTTTCCCAGAAATTTTGTGAAAATAATTCCTCCCTATAATTCAGGAGGCTCCAATCAAGCTCCAAATCATATTCTATAGCTCCATGAGACCTTTGCCATGTCGTGAGAGTGATATAAAAATCCTTATCGAGATGATGACTTATTAGGTTTTTCAGCAATATCTTCCTCACTTCGCAAGAAGCTGAGTGAAGCGGATTTTCAGGCCGGACAATCGCCCCATTATATCTTGACAAGTCACCGTGTAATGCACCGCTGAAGGCTTTGTTAGCTTCATCGAAAGGAACATTAAAAAGAGGGACTATCTTGAAGCTTGGGTCGTTTTTAGACCTTTGATATGCTTCAGTAAGTTCAATTTTTTTTATAAAATCAGAATTAATACTGTTGGGAGTGGCAAATAATAACTGTGCTGAACATTGTTCCCTTATGGCATCCTTTATTTGTTCTTCAGTATTTCCTGAACCCAAAGACTTAATATCTTGCCAGATTCTGATCCCGGATGCAGTCAATAATTTGGCTATTTCATGGACGTCATCCAAATCTTTACGGCTGTAACTTAAAAAGACAGGTTTCATCATCTGCTCCTATCTAACTGTTTCATTTATATAACCTAAATTTTTTTTAGGACTTTATTAGCACTTGCAGATTCTTGAAACCAGTGCCAGTCCGGGTAACGGAAATCCCTCGGATCGTTTTCATCCCAAATCATCATTTTACGAAACTGTTGCATGGTTTCAGCTGAATCGTTTATGAATTTTTCTTTAAGTTTATTTATTTCATCCCTCAAGAGTTTCCCATCGTAGATCTGATCACCAGTTTCTTTGAGAGAGGCGAACCGTTTTTGTGGAGAGGCGTGATATACAAGCCGCTCCACAATTAAATGACAGCTTCCCAAGCCGAGTGGTTTGGCATTACCGATTTTGTGCCTTAACGGACCTTGAAGTTTCAGTTGGTTATCGCCGATTTTTACACCAACTTTTTCTTCCAAGTCTAAAACATAGGCAAGTAGTTCTAATTCTTCATCGTGAAGATTGGAAAATTGGACTTTAAAATCAAAATGATGGCCGGGAGTTAGGGCATCAATATTCCAAGCCCTGGATTTAAGATTCGGAGGCACCTTCGGTATGGAATCTATTCTTTTGGGCTGGTGAAAATAAAATTTATATGATTTACCGTCGAGCGTCCCTGCTTGAGGTGTTCGATAAAAAGGCTCGTGTCTTACGCCACAATTGGCCAACAATACTTCAAATAATATTGTCTCAGGCCTTTCTTCCTGCAAAAGGGCATCCCCAATGCTGATATTTCCTTTATGAACTCTTGCTCCTCTATCTCTCTCCATCATCCCGAACATTCTGCACGCGATACAAAGCTTACGAGAATCATCACACGCTTTATTTTGTAAAGAATATCGTCCTTTGGGATCAGTCACGAGGCAACCGCCCCCCACTAGTTCCGCAATAGACCTGAGCATCCCTTTAATTGAGCTTCCCGGAATCACATAGTTACCGTCTCGGGTCAAAAATTTCTGACTATTATAGCGATTCTTTCCAATAAAAAGCGGGGTAAGATTTTCAAGTGAACAGGAAAGTATCCCACTTTTTCCCTTAAATTTTTCATCGGTTAAGGGCGCTTTTTTAGAGATAGTATTTCTGACAGGTATCATCCGGTAAGGGTTCCAGAAAGCTTCACCTTGTGGCATTTTTATTCTCCTGAAATTTCTTTTATGCTGTGGTACCTACGAAACATAGGAAATCCTGCAACATCTACCCAGGATTCCATAATAACGGTCACTCGACCGCGAAGGTAATTCTTACCGTCTAAAGGATATACAAAACGGTGGGGGATCTGTTGTTCGATCCATTCATCTTTAAGATCAGTCCTGACACCCCATAAAAAAAATTCTTCATACTGCGAAGTTAAGGGCTTCAATTCCGTTGACCTATCCTCCAGTTTTTCGGGACCCGGTGCAACTCCAAGATACACCGCACGCAATATTTGATTGACCCGACGCCATTTTAATTCCCCTTCGGGCGAAAAGATTCGTCCCTGATCTGTGATAGATAGAAAAAACTCATCGAAATTATAAAAATTAAATCTGGCTTCAGCCGGCGTGAATACCATCTGTAATGCATTATCCGGGAAATGATAGTTTCTGACAGTATCTATAAAGTCCTTGATATCCAAATCGTTAGCACGCAATGCCACCATTAATCTCTCCTTTCGAGAAAATCCTCTATTCGCTGTGGCCAATCTATTTCTTTTACATAGTTACTCAGATCAATCACGGCAGGCTCCAAAGCTTCTTGCCAGCTGCCGGTGATATCGTGCTCATATCGAAGACCCAAAATATCAGGTTCGGGTAGAGACGGTGATTGCACTGAATTTTCAGGGAAAAATCCATACGTATTGCTTTCTTCGGTATTACAAAGATCTGCAAGACCGGACAATCGGGATAGGTTTCGGTTGTAATATGTAATTCTAAACCGGGTAATCTCTGCTTTAAATCTGCCCAACCCTCGGCTTTTTCCAGACCCGATTCTCACCATACCCTGTTCCATATCTCGCAGGACCAGACCAATAAGCCCTAATTGCCATCGTTCAAAATTTCTAATATCCAGGCAGGTACCGAATTCGCCACGGGTTAGAACCTCCAAATCGTATTTTGCCCCTCCGGCTGTACCACCGGTTATCCGATCTATAGCCACCCCATCTCGAATCTCAAATACGGCCGAGCCTTTTGATTTGAATTCCTCCGTTAAATACGCATCGGATGTGGCAAGTCGTCCTGCAAACCCGTGGGAACCGAATAATCGACAAGCAGGACATGATAACCGGTAGATTTCCGATGATGGAATCGTTGGTTCTTTGAATTTTCTCTTATATTTTTCAAAACTTAATCCACAAGAAGCCTGGTGTTTTTCATCTTGTTGTTCTTTTCCAGGATCAACATAAGGCAGGCATACCGGTACGGGGTGATCTCTTAGGCTTCGGCATATTTTTTCTGCATAAGCTCTGATCATTCCTTTTAATGAACTGCCCGGAATAAACGGCTCTTCTTTTTGACCGAAATGATATGTTCGTACAAATGACATACCCACTCCCCCAACGGTGGCCTGGCCGGACTTAATCAGAAGAGGGTCAATGGGGATAATTTTAAGCTCAATATGGGCGCTATTGATCATTTTCTTAAGCATGAGTTCCTCCTTGAGCATCCAAAACTCTTTGCAAACCACCTTTTAGCAAGTCACCGACCGCGCTCATTTCTCGTTTTAAAAGGTATGATCGAAGCTGATCGGCGTTTGTATAATCCACTTGATATACCTCTCTGTCCACAAGCCGCACTCGCCCCAGACCTCGCGAGGTAAAGCCGCCCAAACGGAAACCACTTTCCCACTCTATAAACGTTGACTCAACCATAGCCAAATCTTTATCTGTAGGGTTTTCAATATCAATGGTGATGAAAAAAGAAGCGCCTCCCGGAACAACTTCGAAGTCATATTTTGCACCATGCCTTGCTGTTTCGCTGTCCCGGTCAATGCAGACACCATCACGGATTTGAACAGCACGTGCCCATGTATCGATATCCAAATATCCATCGCTGAAATAGATGCGTGATGCCTGCATAGGAGAACCAAAGAGGTTGCACACATCACAAGTATGCTTGGATAGCCAGTCAAGTTTATCTGATTCGTTTTTAAGCTTCTGGAATTCTTCATTCACCTGTTTGCGGTATTCTTCATAACTCACACAGTTGATTCCCGACAACTTGGAGTCAAGGAGACAACAGGTCAACCCAAGATGACCGGCCATCCGTTCGGTGAACGATCTAAAACTTCCTTTCAGGCTTGATCCCGGCAAAATCGGCCTTCCGTCCGGTTCCTTTAAAATACCCATATTCGTAGCGAGCTCGCCTTCTTTTCCCGAGCCAATATGAAAAGCGGTTTCAAAGGTGAGTTTGCCTGAAATTTTCACTCTTTTTTGAAGCATATTACGATTGTTCATGGGCCACTCCTTGATTCGTTTTATAAAAATAGTGGCAGTTGAAATGCTCAAAATAGACCGCCAAAACATGATTTATCAATTTGTCCACAAATACTTTATTCGATTCTCGGATTCGTTTCGCTTGGATATTCTCGGATGATTTTTCTTCATCTGCAAGGAGACCACGGTTCTGCATTTCTTTTTGTAGGCACGCACGAAGGGAAAAGCTCGATCCTGGGACCGAGAAAACAAGTTCGTCAAGAAAACCCCAAAAATTTTTGTTCTTTTCATTAGTATTTTTTCGCTTCTGGTTTTCCATAAAAAATCTCAATCCGGAAAGACCTCCGGCTTGGATTACCGAAGGAATCGAATATAATTGGCTATTATCCACGGGTGAAAAATCCCGTAAAAATCGCTCAACGGCTTGGCAGGCGTTATCCCGTAAATTTTCGTCAACAAATAATAAGAAGCTTGCAGAATTGATAAATGCGTCCTCATTCATGACTGGCTTCCTTTTTAAGTGTTTGTTCATAAATACAATGTGTGGCAACTTGTTTTGCCCAGCCTCGAGCGAGTTTCATCTTGATCTCTAGAATGTTTTGAGGTTTCTCCAAACCAATCGTTTTGGCCTCCGTCTCTAATTCATCAAGTTGCTTGAGAAGGATGGGCGCCACTATTGACCATTTTTGTTTTCTATCTTTGCCGGCTTGGTTTTTGACGTAATTGATAATTTCTGAAAACCGTGAAGTGGATGTGATAAGCGTTTCCAAGCCTCGAATCTGTGTAGTCCCAAGGTCCACCGCAGCCATTTTAGCCCCTGCTTTTACGGATTCCGGATAGAATTGCTCGAGGTAAATATCAATACGGTGCAATGTGTCGGGATCTAACATCGGGATGGGTGCCTTTTGCTGTGCCATCAAATTACCTCCTTTACAATATGCAGAGAATCGCAAAATGTAACTCTTCCGAACCCCTCCTCACGCCGTAAACCCACTCCTATATAGGAAAGCTCATTTAGAAAATCTTTTAATTCATCAAAGGCGTCTCCAGTGTATCTGTACAGAAATACGCTTCCCATTTTAATGGCAACGTCATCCGGTTTGGGTAATCCCCAGCTGGCCTGCCATCCGCGTATGGTATGAGAAGTGACCATCTTTAATTCGGTTTCGATACCGGGAAAGGTGAGCTGTAATGATAAAGAGGGCCGTAGAAATTGATCCACTAAAATAGCATCAGACTTGAGCGTCAGGCTAAAATAAATACCGTCAGGCAGGTTCACATTTGAGATAATAGATACTTTATCCTTAAATTCTGCATTCCAGTCATCAATGTCACCGACATCCAATTTTGTTGGCAGAGGCTCTAATGTAAGTTCAATCTCACCCATACCGCGGGTACGATCCGCTCCGAGAAAAACAGAACCCTCAAGCAACGGTTTTAAATGGTTAAGTTGCTGATGATTAAGATACACCTCTCCGATAAAAAGCTGAGGTAGGTAGTCTCCGGTTGCAGAGTCTTTTTGAAAATTCGCTATTGACTGGTGGGTGAAAAATATAGTTGGAGCAACCGTACCGGTTTGCCTGTCAATACCCGTATGTCGCTTGTATAGCATGGTTGGTTGGAATTTATTGGGTGAATCCAGGTTTTCGTTCCAAAATCCAATAAATTTTTTCAACTCACTACCGCAAATGGGGCAATGACATTCGTGTTTATTATCTTTGGATATTTTTTCACTGAGCTTCAACGCCAGAAAATCAATTACGCCGTGGGCACCCGTTTTCCGAAATCCAGGGTTTCGTTTGCAGGAGAAACTCGTCACCGGCAGAATCTGTGTTGCAGCTTTAGTGTCATCCGATGGGAGAAGGTTGGGAAAGGATATGGGATTATCAAGAAAAAGGTCTCGAAACTCACCATCATCCGGACTTCCTCCCAAGCGGATAGATTTTGCAGCTAAGGAGCCTCTCAGGCTGCTTCCCGGAATAAAGTTAACACTTTGAGATAAATTCGACTGTCTATTTTCCTGAATCATCAGCGGCGAAAGGAGCCTTGCCGTAATACGATAATGCTGCATAAACGCTACCTCGTTTCTTCATACAATTCTGAATCCAGGTACTCAAATACCGTCTCCAAAGAAATATTGTTTCCATTATATTTGATCTCATTAAGGAGAATTTTTATCTGCCCGCATCCGGTGCTCTTATCCCCGCCGATGCGTTCAACGTTCAATATTCCGGCTATCAACAAACAATAGGCATATGGTGGGTCAGTTTCTTCTAGGCTGACAAGATTTTCATGCCACCCTTCAATGGTCGTTGTAAATTCCATAGGGCGGATATATTCGCTTGAGAATAGATGCTTCTCCTTTGCCGTATTAATCATGCGGTATTTACATATTCGGGATTGCTCACTTGAAAAAGCATATGGAGGTTTACTTTTAAGCCGTGCATCGCGAAAGAACAGATCTACGCCATTGTATTTATTGCCAAAAAGTCTATCAACCGGGGATCTAAGCTGATCAAGTGGCTTGAAATTATCCTGAATCGTGAGGTCGGATTGATGCGGATCAGCAGGTTTATTGAAACCTAGTGTGAGTGATAATTTTTCACAGCTTTCCCGGATTACACCTTTCAGTGAACTTCCGGGTATATAAGGCCAATTGCAGGCATCTCTGCTGATAAGCCGATCCAAAAGCATGCTGCCCTCACCTGAACCGATATGCCATTTGGCTGTAAAACTGATGGTTATGTCGATCTTGATATTATGGCGCATATATTCCCCCCTTGATTTCCGGAAGGTCCTTTCCGCAAAAGCCGGTAAGTTCTATAAGATCAACGATCATTGTCGAATCAACCAATTCATTTTCTTCATTCCATGGCATATTGCGAATACATCCAAAGTGAGCAAGCGCTTCCCAAATGGTCAGCCGCTGTTTGCCCTTCCGGGTGCGCGCGTAAATTTTTATGCACTCCAGTGTGCCATTTACCTTGCCAAGAGATGGCGCTTTCCCTAAGCCGTGCAAGCGCGTTTTAGGGATCTGCGTATCTACGAAATTTCTGGCAAACTGCAAAAGCATTTTAGCATCTTCCAATGAATAAGGTTTTCTATACAGAAGAATAGGTTTGATTCCTTTCAGTTGCAGATGATTTGCCCGACTATCTTCCACACTTAACTGGTTATAATAGGATGAGAAATGGTAATCGATATAGGTGGAAGGGAAAAAATTTTCTGGATTTTGGTTCTCCGATCCGGCTCTCTTGGCATTATTAAGCAGCTCTTCGGCCTGATTCATTAGAATCGAAATCGGCGTGTGGCTTCTCCCAAATGCAATTCCAAGGGAAAGGCTCATTCCTTGCTCTTTCAGCAGATCTCGAAAGAATGAATGATTACTGTCGGCGAAACGTTTTTTTGTTTTCTCATTGAATTTTTCCGCCACCCTAATAGCAAACGAAAGCGCACTTTCCGCAGTCAAATAGACCACAAGATCATCTCCGCCCAACAGCAAAATTTCTGCTGGAAGTTTTTTCGGCATCTTGGATTCAGCTGAAAAAAACACCTCGCATAGAGCCTCATGGCAAGCATCCCGAATAGAACGTTCCACAGTTTCCGAAAAGAGTTTGAAATGCTCCCAACTATTAATTCGATCGATCATCTTTCCCATGGCATTCCCGTCTGCGTAAATAAGCGCTGTGTAACCTTTTGCCGTTGAATTTTGTTCCCCGATCTCCTCAAAATTTCTTGGCCTGGCAGTGCTGAATCCTCTGGTTGAAAAATAATCGGAAAGATTTTGCCATAATCTACTTTTTGCGACCTTGGTGTAATCAGTTTTTTCATAACAACTATTGCATAATAGCCGCTGCTCGCCTTCATGGCTTAAAATGCGAGAAGCCATCTCTGAACAACTGTCACATTCACGGATAAAACCTGTATGGATTGATGAGCATGGAATAAAAGGGTTTTCTTGACGTTCTGTTCCAGACTCAAGGAGTGCCTTGTCAAGGGCCGTTCGGTAATTGCCGTTCAACAATTCGGCCTTACCGCAGACCAATTGGAGTTCTCCTTTAGATTTTTTGTGATAATATCCTCGTAAAGCGTGTAGACATTTATCAAGGTCTTTTTCTGCTGCAACTACGATAAACTGCGCAGAGCCGCCACCTGCAAATACACAGTTAACATCATTTTCGCCAAGCTGTCCCCTAAGGAATAGATCTGTTGCCTCTGTGTTTAAATCATCCAAAAGGGCGCTGGCACCCCTGATTTCAACTAACCGATCCGTTCCGAATACATATTTCTTTATGCTGGGAACCCCCATAACTACCAGAAAACTTTTCTTCTCTTCCATCTCAACCTCATGTACCCTTTAATAGAATCACTTTTTCAACCCCTATTCTTACCGCCAAATGCAACCTTTAATCCCTTCGTAAGTCAGGTCAAGGCGTTCTACGAACGCAAAGGAGGAAGTGGTTAGGGATTAAGTGGTTGGTTTTTCCCTACATCCCTTACCTCCCTATATCCCTAAACCCTACCGCCAAGGGCGGTGCCCAATCCCTTCATAAGTCAGGTCATCTTTCCGAGCTAACAACCTCCGAACTATTCGCCCTATGAAACACGTCTCAATCCCTTCGTAAGTCAGGTCATCTTTCCGAGGGTACAACAATGCCCTGGTCGGCACTCGGCAGGATGTGTCTCAATCCCTTCGTAAGCCAGGTCAAGGCATTCTGCGAACGCAAGGGAGGAAGTGGTTAGGGACTGAGGGGTTAGTTTTTTCCCAACATCCCGAACCTCCCTTTATCCCTAATCCCTGCGCCGAGAGGCGCCTTCAGGTCATCCTTCCAAGAACCGGCACAATCTCGTCTAATGCAGCCCGGCATACTTCTCAATCCCTTCATAAAGTCAGGTCAAGGCGTTCTGTGAACACAAGGGAGGAAGTGGTTAGGGACTGAGGGGTTAGTTTTTTCCCAACATCCCGAACCTCCCTTCATCCCAATGCCCTACGCCACTAAGCCACCTCAATCTTTACCCCGTGGAATGCCCTTTCTTTTCTATTCCACCGGGGCCTTCATAAGTCAGGTCATCTTTCCAAGTGGGCAAGACTTCGATTGAAAACTCGGTTGAAAACAGTCTCAATCCCTTCATAAGTCAGGTCATCTTTCCAAGCGATATCAGCATCAATAATATGGCCGCTGTGAAAGGTCTCAATCCCTTCATAAGTCAGGTCATCTTTCCAAGGATTCGGTCATGGACCAGGTCTATAGCGACATCCTGAGTCTCAATCCCTTCATAAGTCAGGTCATCTTTCCAAGTACATCATGACCAAAGGGTTGATCAGGGACAAAAAGTCTCAATCCCTTCATAAGTCAGGTCATCTTTCCAAGGGCACCCTTATATTTACATATGAATCCAAATACTTATAACCCGATTTCCTGTAACCTCTATTTTTTTGCCTCCTTTCCGCTTCTCCAGCACCCGTCCTGGTGTGCCAATTTGAATATTTATAATTGAAATTCAACATGTTACACATTTCCTGTAACCTACCCCTATTTCAGGTGGCCGAATGAAATCCGTTAATATTAAAGCAAATCAATAAGTTATGCTGTTTTTGATACTTTATTGCCCAAATTTTAGTTCCCTATCACCTCAACCTGCCCCAACCCGAAACTGGTCTGTTTGCCCAGGTGAACCTGGGCGGCCACATCCATTAAAGGCATGAATTCTTTCAGGTCTCCCTCATACATGATGCTTCCCACCATTCCGCCCATGAGCATTTTTTGATCTTGGCGGCCGGAATAACGGCGCCAGTCAAACCAGTCCAGACTTGATTCGATGATATTCACCCTCTCCGCCCGATGGACCATTCCCGTGTAGTCGAGTGAGGGTTCACCGCCGTTGTATGCGGTAAAAAGAGCGGATACACGTCTTAACGCCACCCGGATGAGTACATGAAACGGGAGGTCGCGGTTGAAACGGTTTCTAAATTTAAACCGCAGGGGGGTTTTCAGATGGACCTGAAGCCGCATGGGGTTTTTTCCGTCACCATGGGCTTTCGGAAGCTTCAGATCAGGGAGCGCTCCGTTCATCTCCAAGATTTGATTTGCCCCCGAATAGATGCACGCCTTATCGTGGTATACCGTATCTAATGCGCATCGCCCCCTGCGTCCGTTTATCTTTTTACCGATGCCGATTTTTCCCATCCGGTCAAAGGCGTAAATAAAATAGGGCAGAAGGCGATTGATGTCGCCGAACAGCAGCAGCTTGAAATTGAAGTCCGCTCCGGCCGGATAATCGGTCCGGGTGTCCAGGGGCGGCTCTATGACAAAAGGGTGGGGAGGGGCTGCCATGCGGGATACGGCAGGCAGGGCTCCGGCGACTTCGGTTTCGAACACCAGGGCGTAAACGCAGCTCTGTTTCAGCAGACACGTTTCACACGTCTGTCTTTTCAGGGCGCAGACCACCTGTTTTAAGGCATGGCCGAACACGCCCCGGAAGGTGGATCCCTTGTTACGGGGAAGCACGGCGTCGGTTTCAAACCGACAATGGAAATGATATTCTCCGAACAGCACGGCAGCTCCTTTTTACCTTGTTAAAGCAATTCCCCGCATATGTAACGGGGACGCGGGCTTGCCGGATCTGCTTTATAACCATCTTATTTCAAACGGTTATCGAACTGTTGATTCGTTAAATATTATGGTAGGACATGAAAATTAGACGACTTAAATCTAAAACATACCAGCCTGGATATGGCAATACCTTTTTAGAAATTTCGAATCATGGCGCTTCACCGAGGATGACTTAATCGCTCTGTTTTATTTTGACAAGCAATCGTTCGGAGGCTATATTAACCAGTTTTTTGCAAATGCAATAGAGGGGTATCATGGATTATTTTATCTGTGTGATCGGAATGGTGATGATCGTTGAGGGGTTGCCCTATTTTGCCTTTCCGGATCGAATGAAAGTCTGGGTCCAAAAAGTGCTGGAGATGCCGGATACATCCCTTCGACGGTTTGGGCTGGTATTGATGAGCCTGGGTATGTGGCTGGTATATATGGGAAGAAATTAAGTGTATTCTCTTATCGACTATGACTACAATCTGCCCAAGGATCTGATCGCGCAGCAACCGGTGGCCGGGCGGGATCGATCCAGGCTTCTTTTAATGGACCGGGAAAACGGCGGCCGGACCCATCACACCTTTCAGGACCTTACGGACCTGTTGCTTCCATCCGATGTTCTGGTTGTCAACAATACAAAGGTGGTTCCGGGTCGTCTTTTCGGCAAAAAAGCCTCCGGTGGAAAGGTGGAGCTGCTGATTCTCGATTATGCCGGCAAGCAGAAAACCGACATCCGCAAAGACACGGTTTACAGCTGCCTGATCAAAGCATCCAAGCGACCCAGGCCCGGAACGGCGCTTTTATTCGACAGGGGGCTTTCCGGGGAGGTTCTCGATTTTAAGGACGGCAAATTTACCGTTCATTTTGATTGTGACGGCCGGTTTGAAGATCTGCTGGATGAAATCGGACACGTTCCCCTCCCGCCCTATATCCAGAGGGATGAAACGGCCTTTGACGATAAAGTCGCCTATCAGACGGTTTATGCTTCCCGCAAAGGGGCGGTGGCAGCGCCCACAGCCGGTCTTCATTTTTCAGATACGATTCTTGAAAAGCTCAAAAACAAGGGGGTTCAGGTTGTCGAGATTACCCTGCATGTCGGTTACGGGACGTTTCTCCCGGTCCGCGTGTCTGATATCCGGCAGCACCACATGCATTCGGAATGGTTTTGCATATCTGAAAAGGCCGCTGCCGCCATTTCAAATGCAAAGGCAGACGGCAGACGCATCGTTGCGGTGGGCACCACCTCCGTACGGACCCTGGAGTTTGCAGCCGACCCCTCGGGTCGGCTGGAAAAAAGAAGCGGCGCCTGCGACCTGTTTATCTTCCCGGGGTATCACTTCAAAATGGTGGATGCCATGATAACGAATTTTCACCTGCCGAAATCGACCCTTCTAATGCTGGTTTCGGCATTTGCGGGCCGGGAGCCGGTTTTAAACGCCTACAAGGAGGCGATTTCGAAACAATACCGATTTTACAGCTATGGGGATGCCATGTTGATTGCATAGGACAGAAACGGCACCATCGATATGGCTGAATTAAGGTTTTATCAATGCAATAATATGCTGCTCAAAGAAGTGCCTAAAATTTAAAGTGCCTAAAATGCCTAAAGTTAAGGATGATAATCATTTTATAATTGACAGAATTCCACAATTTTAGCTCACTTTACACTTTAGCTCACTTCAAACTTGTTTGAGCGGCCCGAAGCTTTGCTACAACGAAATCTCCTTCTTGGCTCCCCGGGAAAAACGGGATTTCCGCTTCGCTCCAACCGGCTTGTCCGGGTTAGGTTCATAAAACAATGTTTCGTTTTAGTATACATACAGAATGTGAAGAAACTCGGGCACGCACCGGGACCATCGAAACCGACCGGGGCTTGATTCAAACACCCGTGTTCATGCCGGTGGGAACCCTGGGTACGGTAAAATCGGTGACTCCGGAAGAGCTTGATGGGATCGGTGTCCAGATACTGCTGGGCAACACCTATCATCTGTACCTTCGGCCCGGCCTTGAGGTCATCGAACCTTTTTCAGGCCTGCACGGATTCATGAACTGGCAGGGACCCATTTTGACCGACAGCGGCGGATTTCAAATATTTTCCCTGGCAAAGCTGACCAAAATAGATGATGCAGGGGCTGTTTTTCAATCTCATATCGACGGGTCAAGACACCTGCTCTCTCCTGAAAAATCCATATCGATTCAGTTGTCACTGGGGTCCGATATCATCATGTGCCTGGACGAATGCATCAAATACCCCTCAGACAGAGCCGCTACCGAGCGCGCCCTGGATAGAACCACCCTCTGGGCAGAACGATGCAAGACCAGATGGGAGGAGGCTTCCGGGTCGTGCGGAACCCTGTTCGGCATTGTCCAGGGCGGCATGTACACGGACCTGAGGGAACGTTCCGTCAAAGGGCTCATGGACATCGATTTTCCAGGATACGCCGTGGGGGGATTGAGCGTTGGTGAGCCCAAAGAGATCATGTATGAGATCGGCGATGATACCCTGGGCCGACTGCCCCGGCAAAAACCGAAATATGTGATGGGGGTGGGAACCCCCGAAAATATCATCGAACTGGTATCTTCGGGGGCGGATATGTTCGACTGTGTGCTGCCCACACGCAATGCCCGGAACGGCCAGCTTTTTACCGATTCCGGCGCCTTAAATATCAGCAACGCAAAGTTTAAATTCGACACGGAACCCGTCGATTCCGGCTGCGAATGTTATACCTGTAAGCATTATTCCCGCGCCTATCTCCGACACCTCTATTTATCAAAGGAGCTGCTTGCATATCGGTTAAATACCATTCATAATATTCATTATTTTACCCATTTCATGACCCGGATCCGCCAGGCCATAACGGAAAAAAAATTCACCGCCTTTAAAAAGGACTTTTATCAAAAGTGAAAAGTTTGATACATATTGCTCAAATACGCTATCGACTGATAAATGGGGGTAATTTGATATGACGATTTCAAAAAATGTGGAAACCTTTATTTCCAGGTCCTCCTGGATCCGGAAAATGTTTGAGGAAGGCGCCCGGTTAAGAAACGAGCACGGCGCTGAAAACGTGTTCGACTTCAGCCTGGGAAACCCCAAGCTGAGTCCGCCGGAATCCTTCCAGAGCAAACTGGCGGAATTTGTGACCACCGGTGTTCATGGTTACATGCCAAACGCAGGATACCCGGATGTCTGTCAATCGGTGGCCGACTATTTTTCCAAAGAACAGCAGGTCGAGATATCCGGAAAAGAGATCCTGATGACATGCGGGGCGGCCGGCGGGATGAATATCAGTCTCAAAGCCGTGCTCGATCCCGGTGATGAGGTGATCTCTCCGGCGCCATATTTTGTGGAATACAATTTTTATGCAGACAACCACGGCGGTGTGTTAAAGACCGTTCCCACCCGTCCCGATTTTACGCTGGATATGGCCGCGCTGTCAGCAGCCATTTCGGAAAAAACCAAGGTGGTCATCATCAACTCTCCGAATAATCCCACCGGACAGGTGTATACCGAGGAGGATCTTCAGGAGCTGGGCCGTTTATTGAAAGAAAAAAGCAAACAGTTCGGCCGCACCATATACATTCTATCCGATGAGCCGTATCGGAAAATCGTATATGATGGATACGTACCGCCCAGCGTGTTTTCCTGCTACGACGAAAGCATCGTGGTGACCTCCTACTCAAAAGATATCTCGATTGCCGGTGAGCGGATCGGATTTGCCGCCGTAAACCCGAAAGCCACCTATAAAAACGACCTGCTTGCCGGTATGACCCTGGCCAACCGTATTCTCGGGTTTGTCAATGCTCCAGCCCTGATGCAGCGGGTGGTGGGTGCTGTCCAGGGTGCCTGCGTGGATATTTCCGAATATGCCAGGAAAAGAGATCTGTTATGTGACGGTCTTTCCGATGCCGGTTACGACTTTGTAAAACCCGGCGGCGCGTTCTATCTCTTTCCGAAAGCACCCATCGCAGACGATGTCGCCTTTGTCCAGGCCCTTCAGGAAGAATTGATTCTAGCGGTGCCCGGAAGCGGTTTCGGCGGCCCCGGTCATTTCCGGATCTCCTACTGTGTCGACGACAGCACCATCATTAATGCCCTGCCCGGATTCAAAAAGGTCATGAAGCAGTTTCGGTAGACGAGAATGTTGAAAGGAACCTGAAATGAAAATATTGAAAATCGATCATCTCGGTGTTGCGGTCAGCAGCATCGAAAAGGGAAAAGAATTCTGGACAGATACCCTCGGTCTTTCCTTTGAAGGGGCCGAGACCGTTGAAGCCCAGAAAGTCACCACCGCTTTTTTCCCGGTGGGTGAAAGCGAGGTGGAACTGCTGGAATCCACCGCGCCGGACGGACCGATATCACGGTATATCGAAAAAAAGGGCGAGGGGATCCAACATATTGCGTTTCGTGTGGAAAATATCGATGCGGCCCTTGAAGAGTTGAAGGCAAAAGGGATCCGATTGATCGACGAGAGACCGAGAACGGGTGCCGGGGGTGCACGGATCGCCTTTCTTCATCCAAAATCAACCGGGGGTGTTCTGGTTGAACTCTGCGAAAGAGGATAAGGAGTGAAAGATGTCGGAACATCCGGATAAAGAAAAATGGAACCGGCTTGCGGAGAAAGAACTCCGGGGAAAACCGGTGGAGTCCTTGAACTGGACAAGCCCCGAGGGAATTGAAATAAAACCGCTCTACACGGCCGAAGACCTCGAAAACATCGAACACTTAAATACCCTGCCGGGCTTTCCGCCGTTTACGCGAGGGGTTCGGGGCACCATGTATACCGGCCGGCCGTGGACGATTCGCCAGTATGCCGGTTTTTCAACGGCAAAGGAATCCAACACCTTTTATCGAAAATGCCTTGCAGCCGGTCAAAAAGGGCTTTCGGTCGCTTTCGACCTTCCCACCCATCGGGGGTATGATTCGGATCATCCCCGGGTGATCGGTGATGTCGGTAAAGCAGGGGTCGCCATCGATTCGGTGGAAGATATGAAAATACTTTTCGATCAGATCCCCCTGGATGTGATGTCCGTCTCCATGACCATGAACGGCGCGGTGCTGCCGATTCTTGCCAACTACATCGTTGCCGCCGAAGAGCAGGGGGTGCCCCAGGAGAAATTGGCCGGGACCATCCAGAACGATATTTTAAAGGAGTATCTGACCAGAAACACCTATATCTATCCGCCGGAACCTTCAATGCGGATTGTCGCCGACATCATCGAATACTGTTCCGGCCGCATGCCCCGGTACAATACCGTCAGCATCAGCGGGTACCACATGATGGAAGCCGGGGCCAACTCCGTGTTGCAGCTGGCCTTTACCATGGCCGACGGACTGGAATATGTCAAAGCCGCTCTGAGCAAGGGACTCGACATCGATGCCTTTGCCCCGAGATTGTCCTTTTTCTTCGGCATCGGAATGAACTTTTTTATGGATATTGCCATGCTGCGGGCAGCCCGATTGCTGTGGGCGGATCTGATGGGGCAGTTTAACCCGAAAGACCCGAAATCGCTGATGCTCCGGACCCATTGTCAAACATCCGGATGGAGCTTAACGCTCCAGGATCCGTACAACAATATCGTGCGAACCACCTTAGAGGGCCTGTCTGCTGTCCTGGGCGGGACCCAGTCGCTGCATACCAACTCCTATGACGAAGCCATAGGGCTTCCCACGGAGTTTTCCTCACGGGTCGCCAGAAACACCCAGATCCTCCTCCAGGAAGAATCCCAGATATGCCGGGTGGTCGATCCCCTGGGCGGATCTTATTATGTTGAATCCCTCACCGACTCCATGGTCCAGGAGGCCAAAAAGATACTAAAAGAGATCGAAGACCTGGGGGGCATGGCCAAAGCCATCATGTCCGGCATGCCCAAGATGAGAATCGAAGAATCCTCGGCCAGGGCTCAGGCGCGGATCGACCAGGGAAAAGATGTCATCGTGGGTGTTAACAAGTACCAGATAGAAGAAGATGTCGAGATCGAGGCGTTTGAAGTGCCCCAGACGGTCCGCGACGAGCAGACCACACGGCTCAAAGAGATAAAGGCCGCCCGGGACTCGGATGCGGTCGACAAAGCCCTTGCAAATATCACCCGGGTGGCGGAGACCGGGGGCAACCTGCTGGAAGCCTGCATTCCCGCTTCACGCCTGCGGGCAACCGTGGGTGAGATATCAGAGGCCATGGAAAAGGTATTCGGCCGTTATGTGGCCACGACCCAGTGTATTTCACGGGTATATGCCACCGAATTCGGAGACAGTGAAATCATCGCCGCCATCAGAAAACGCTCGGATGATTTTCTGGCAAAAGAGGGCAGACGACCCCGGATGCTGGTGACCAAAATGGGTCAAGACGGTCATGACCGCGGCATCAAGGTGGTGGCAACCGGATTTGCCGATCTCGGATTTGACGTCGATATCAGTCCCATGTTTCAGACCCCTGTGGAAGCGGCCCGGATGGCCGTTGAAAACGATGTTCATGTGGTGGGTGTCTCATCCCAGGTGGCCGGACACAAGATTCTGGTTCCCAATTTGATTGAAGCGCTCAAGGATGAAGGCGGCGAAGATATCGATGTGGTTGTCGGCGGCATCATTCCGGCTGTGGATTACGCGTTTCTCTTTGAAAAAGGCGTGGTCGCCGTATTCGGACCCGGCACTTCCATTACCGAAGCCGCCAACAAGGTCTTGAATGTGCTTGAAAAGAATTTATGAAAATCTGGAAAAACCCCCAAACCTATGTCAGCGGAGTGCTCGAACGGAACCGGCGGGTGCTGGCAAAGACCATTACACTGATTGAAAGTTCCAATGCCGAGCATCAGGCCCTGGCAAGAACCGTACTGGACCAGCTGCTTCCACACACCGGCAAATCGGTGCGCCTGGGAATCACGGGGGTTCCGGGCGTGGGCAAAAGCACGTTCATCGAGCGGTTCGGAATGATGCTGGTTAAAGAAGGGCACCGGGTGGCGGTTCTTGCCGTTGATCCCAGCAGTACAAAAAGCGGCGGGAGTATCATGGCGGACAAGACCCGGATGGAAAGGCTTTCGGTTGAAAAAGATGCCTATATCCGGCCGTCTCCTTCGGGGGACACATTGGGGGGTGTTGCAAGAAAAACCCGGGAGACCATGCTGGTTTGCGAAGCTGCCGGTTTTGACGTTATTATCGTCGAAACCCTCGGGGTCGGGCAATCGGAAATCCGGGTGGCTTCCATGGTCGATTTTTTCCTGATACTCATGCTGGCCGGTGCCGGTGACGAGCTGCAGGGAATTAAAAAGGGAATTTTGGAAATGGCCGATGCCATTGCCATCAACAAGGCGGATGGTGATAATGTCGAGAAAGCGGAAAAGGCAAAAAGAGCCTATTCGGCCGCTCTCAACCTACTGCACCCATCTTCCCCGACGTGGATCCCGGCGGTACTGACCTGCAGCGCCACGGAGATGAAGGGGGTGGATACGATCTGGGATACGATCCTCACTCACAACAAAAAGCTTATCGACTCCGGTGAGCTTGCGGACAAACGCAAAAGACAGGCTTTGGACTGGATGTGGTCGATCCTCGATCAGGGCTTGAAGGATCGATTCTACAAACATCCGGATATTGAAAAGGTGCTTCCGAAAATCACCTATGAGGTGGAAAATGGCTTGACGGCTCCCACGGATGCGGCATATGCATTGCTCGCGCTTTTAAACCACATGAGAGTCCATTAAGATTTTCGACAGCCAACCAGAGGAAAGGAATTAGACAGATGGGTGCCATCGAAGATAAAATTAACGATTTAAAGCAACGGGAAGCCGCCGTTCGGCAGATGGGCGGCGAAAAGGCCGTTTCCGCCCAAAGCGCCAAGGGGAAGCTGACCGCGCGGGAGCGGCTGGATCATCTTTTTGACCCCGGCACCTTCAGAGAAATTGATATGTTCGTCAGCCACCGATGCGAAAACTTCGGTATGGGCGGAGTCGACATCCCCTCGGACGGTGTTGTGACGGGACACGGAATGGTCAACGGCAGGCCGCTGTTTGCGTTTGCACAGGATTTTACCTCCCGGGCCGGAAGCCTTGGGGAGATGCACGCCAAAAAGATCTGCAAAGTAATGGATCTGGCCCTTAAAGCCGGTGCCCCTTTTGTGGGAATGAACGACTCGGGCGGCGCCCGGATTCAGGAGGGTATTGATGCCCTTTCCGGATACGGGGAGATTTTTTTCCGCAATTCCGCAGCCTCCGGCGTCATCCCCCAGATCTCTGTGATCATGGGGCCAACCGCCGGCGGCGCGGTCTATTCCCCGGCCATGACGGACTTTGTGTTTATGGTCAAAAATTCCGGGTATATGTTTATTACCGGACCCGAAGTTATAAAAGCCGTAACCGGTGAAGAGATCTCCTTTGAAGATCTCGGCGGCGCCATGACCCACAACAAAAAAAGCGGCGTGGCCCAGTTCGCCTGTGAAGACGATGCCGATACCATCGCCCAGGTAAAGAAGCTGCTGGCCTATCTTCCCTCAAACAATATGGAAGACCCGCCCCGGATCGATACCGGTGATGACCCTGCGCGGATATCTCCGGAGCTCGAAACCATCGTTCCGGAAAATTCCCGGCGTTCATACGACATGAAAGAGGTGATCCGTCATATTGTCGATAACGGAGATTTTTTTGAGCCCCATGAATACTTTGCCAACAATATGATCGTATGTTTTGCGCGACTCAACGGACGCAGCGTGGGCATCATCGCCAACCAGCCCAGGATAAAGGCCGGATGCCTCGATATCGATGCATCGGATAAAGCCACCCGGTTTATCCGCTTTTGTGACGCTTTTAATATTCCGATGCTCACGATCACGGATGTGCCCGGCTATCTCCCCGGCAGCCGCCAGGAATGGGGCGGGATCATCCGCCATGGCGCGAAACTGCTCTGGTGCTATTCCGAAGCCACCGTACCCAAGCTGCTGCTGATCACCCGAAAGGCCTATGGAGGCGCATACATCGCCATGTGCTCCAAACACCTGGGGGCCGACATGGCCTTTGCGTGGCCAAGTGCCGAGATCGCGGTCATGGGGGCGGAAGGGGCCGCCAACATCATTCACCGAAAAGAGATAAAGGCAGCCGACGATCCGGTTGCCAAACGGCAGGAAAAAATTTCAGAATATGAAGATCTTTTTTCCAATCCGTACTGTGCGGCCCGGCGCGGATACATCGATGCGGTCATTGCACCCCATGAAACCCGCCGACGTCTCATCGACGCCCTGGAGGTTATGTGCACCAAGCGTGAGATGCGGCCGCCGAAAAAACACGGGAACATTCCGGTGTAATCAATGAAGTTTGAAGTGAACTAAAGTGTAAAGTGAGCTAAAATTGTTGAATTCTGTCTATTATAAAATGATTGTCATCAGTGCCTAAATCATCAATTTCAAGGTGGTGTTCACATGAGCCTTAACAAGAAAAAAGCCGCCGCGGTCTCTGCGGTACTCACCTATCTCAACAGGGAAGCGGAGCAGGAGCGCCAATCGCCGGTCCCATCACCGCCTGGAGCCGGGATCGTCAATGTATGGGGCATCAGCAGCCGTCAGTCACAGATGCAGATACGCAACATGATGCAGCTCAAAGCCTTTCACGGGCCCAGGCGGTTTTGATTTATTATAATTAGGAGGCCATAAAATGTATGACCATGATCAAATCAAAATGACCGATATGGAATACGGAAAAAATCGTGCCAAGGCCGAGAATCCGTTGAAAATAATGGATCTGACCCTCCGGGACGGCCATCAATCCCTTTTTGCCACCCGGGGCCGGACCGAGGATATGATTCCGGTGGCGGAAATGATGGATGCTGTCGGTTTCTGGGGTATGGAGACCTGGGGGGGGGCCACCTTCGATACCATGCACCGGTTTCTGAATGAGGACCCATGGGAGAGAATTCGGACCTTGAAGCGGTATATCAAAAAAACCCCTTTTTCCATGCTGCTTCGCGGCCAGAACCTGGTGGGCTATCGGAACTATGCAGATGATGTGGCCCGGGTATTTGTCGAGCGGGCCGCGGAAAACGGCATCGATATTTTCCGGACCTTTGATGCATTGAATGATTACCGGAATTTTGAAACGGTGGTGCCGGCGATAAAATCCTGCGGAAAACACTTCCAGGGCTGTATCTGCTATACCATCACGGAACCCCGGCTCGGCGGAGCGGTGTATAATCTTGAATACTACATCCAAAAAGCCAAAGATCTCGAGGCCATGGGGGCCGACAGCATCTGTATCAAGGACATGGCCAGTCTCCTGGCCCCTTACGACGCCTATACCATTGTAAAAGAACTAAAGGCAATCACATCCGTCCCCATTCATCTGCACAGTCATTTCACATCCGGTCTGTCGTCGATGACCATGCTCAAGGCCGCAGAGGCCGGCGTGGATATCATCGACACCTGCATGGCACCCTATGCATATCGGACCTCCCATGCGGCCGTCGAACCGCTGGTGATGACGCTGATGGGAACCAGCAGAGACATCGGATTCGATATCGCATCTCTGGCAGAGATAAATGAAGTTTTTGAAAAAGAGATTCTGCCCAAATACCGCCACCTGCTGGATGACACCAAAATGTCGGTCATCGATATCAATGTACTTCTTCACCAGACCCCCGGCGGCATGCTGTCGAACCTGGTCAACCAGCTCAGAGATATGGATGAACTGGATAAAATCGATCAGGTATATGCGGAATTGCCCCGGGTGAGGAAAGATCTCGGACAGATCCCCCTGGTGACCCCGACCAGCCAGATTGTCGGGATTCAGGCCGTCAACAACGCGCTGTTTGACGATGAGAACGAAAAGTACAAAATGATCACCTCCCAGGTCAAGGATCTCTGTTTCGGGCTCTATGGAAAGACCGCCGTCCCCATAAACCCGGAGGTTCAGAAAAAGGCATTAAAAGATTATCCCCGGGGTGAAGAGCCGATCAGCTGCCGCCCGGCAGAGGTGCTTGAGCCCGAACTCGAAAAAGCCAAGGCCGATGTAAAGGACCTGGCCAGGGATATCGACGATGTGCTGATATATGCCCTCTATCCGGTCACCGGAAAAAGGTTTCTAAACTGGAAATACGGAAAAGAGCCGGTTCCCGCCGAAGCAAAGCCGAGATCCATGGAAGAAGCCTTGGCCGAGCAGGCCCTGATCCAAAAGGCAAAAGCCGGTAAGGTGATCGAGAAGGTTGAAAGGGACGAACCTGCCAAGGGCCCCGGGCTCAGAAGCTTTAATGTATTCGTAGATGATGAGTATTTTGAAGTCGGTGTCGAGGAGATCGGGGGCGCACCGGCCATCAGCTATGTCCGCCCGGCTGCAGCCACGGCACAACCATCACCGCCCCAGGCGCCAAAGCCGAAAGCTGCCGCACCATCGGCAAAAACCGGAGAAAGTCCGGCTACCGACGGAACAACACTGATTGCCCCCATGCCGGGGATGATCATCCGCTATGACAAACAGGCGGGGGATGCGGTCAAAGAAGGAGAGACCGTGGTGGTTCTGGAGGCCATGAAAATGGAAAATGCCATCAAGGCGCCGGTGAGCGGAACCATAAAATCGGTAAACTTCGGCAGTGGTGATTCGGTGGCCAAAAATGATGTGCTTTGTGTGATCGGGTAGGGGATGTGGGATGTGAGATTTGGGATGTGAGATTTGGGATGTGGGATCCGGGATGTGAGCAGTTTTTCATCTCATATCCCATATCGCGCATCTCAGATCACAAGTGAGAATGATATTGTTGGATTCAATAATACAGTTGCTTTGCAGCGAACAGAAAAAGGAATCGCCACCAGATGAAGATCCACGAGTATCAGGCAAAGGCGCTTTTAAAAAAATACGGCGTTACCGTCCCCGAAGGCGGTGTTGCGTTCCGGCCGGAAGCGGCGAAAACCGTTGCTGAAACGATCCAACGCTTTCCGGTGGTGGTCAAGGCGCAGATCCATGCCGGGGGGCGCGGAAAAGGCGGCGGGGTAAAGCTGGCCGACTCTTCCGAAGCTGCTGAACGGATCGCAGGGGAGATGATCGGCATGACCCTGGTGACACCGCAAACCGGGCCCGAAGGAAAGCCGGTCGGAAAGGTGCTTGTTGAGCAGGGGCTCGATATATCAAAGGAGATCTATCTGAGCCTGCTGCCGGACAGGGCCACTACAAAAGTGGTGTTGATGGCCAGTGAAGCCGGGGGCATGGACATAGAAGCGGTGGCGGCTGAAACCCCTGACAAGATAATCAAAATCTATATCGATCCCGGGATCGGCATCCAGTCGTTTCATTGCCGACAGGCGGCATTCGGGCTGAATCTTTCGCCGGCAGCCATGAAGCAGTTTATACCCATGGTCAAAAAGCTCTATCAGCTGTTTATCGATTATGACTGCTCTCTGGTTGAAATAAACCCCCTGGTGATCACCGAATCGGATGCCGTCATTGCCCTGGATGCAAAAATCAACTTCGATGACAATGCCCTGTTCCGCCACAAGGATATTCTCGAATTCAGGGATGTGGACGAAGAGGACCCCCTGGATGTCGAGGCATCAGAATACGATCTGAATTACATCAACCTAGACGGAAATATCGGAAACATGGTCAACGGTGCCGGGCTGGCCATGGCCACCATGGATATCATCAAGCTGGCCGGGGCGGAACCGGCCAATTTCCTGGACGTGGGTGGCGGGGCCAATGCGGAGAAGGTTGCCAACGGTTTCAGAATTATTCTTCGCGATGACAAGGTAAAGGGAATCTTTATCAATATATTCGGCGGCATCCTTCGTTGCGATGAGCTGGCAAAAGGGGTGGTTCAAGCCGCCCGGACAACGGCAATCAAAGTGCCGGTTGTGATCCGGATGGAGGGCACCAACGTCGAAGCCGGAAGAAAAATCCTTGCCGATTCCGGCCTGAATCTGATCACTGCCGTTGATCTGAAGGATGCCGTGGAAAAGGTGGCACAGTTAGTGATTTAATTGCAAAATTGCTTTCGACAAGAAAGAGAGCGTAATAGTATCCGGCACGCGATGCTCGATTCTGGATACTCGATAATAAACCTGCGTTGCGACCTTTATTGTGAAGAAGCCAATAAAGCGTATCGAGCATCGAGTATCAAGGATCGAGAAACGAGGGGTAACGAGCGTGAGCATATTTGTGGACAAGACGGTGAAGGTGCTGGTCCAGGGGATCACCGGAAATGAAGGACAGTTTCATACCCGCCAATGCGTCGAATACGGAACCGATGTCGTTGCGGGGGTAACACCCGGAAAAGGCGGTCAAAAAATGGATGCCGTGCCGGTATTCAACACGGTTCAAGCGGCTGTGCGCGAAACCGGAGCGAACTGTTCCATGATCTTCGTCCCCCCGGCATTTGCAGCCGATGCCGTCATGGAAGCCGCGGATGCAGGTGTCGGCCTGATTATCGCCATTACCGAGGGCATTCCGGTCCTGGACATGATGCGGGTAAAAAACTACCTTTCCGATAAACCGGTCCGACTCATCGGCCCCAATTGCCCGGGTATTATCACGCCGGGTGAATGCAAAATCGGCATTATGCCGGCACCCATCCACAAACCCGGCGGCCCCATCGGGGTGGTGTCTCGCTCCGGTACCCTTACCTACGAGGTGGTGTATCAACTCACCCTCCAGGAAATCGGTCAGACCACCTGCATCGGTATCGGCGGTGACCCCATCCAGGGTACCAATTTCATCGACTGCCTGGACGCCTTTGAAAACGATCCCGACACCAAAGGGGTTGTGATGGTCGGTGAAATCGGCGGCACCGCAGAAGAGGAGGCTGCCGCTTTTGTCTCCGCCAATATGAGCAAACCGGTGGTGGGCTTTATTGCCGGTTTAACCGCGCCTCCGGGCCGCCGCATGGGACATGCCGGCGCCATCATCAGCGGAAGCAGTGGAACCGCTCAGGGAAAGATTGCCGCCATGAAAGAAAACGGGATCCATGTCTGTGAAAACCTCGGTCTGCTGGGTGCATTATGCGGGGAGGTGTTTTCTTTTTAAGATTTCTGTTCAGACTGTTTTTTAAATTCCTGCCAGAAGGGAGACATCTGCCGGAGTTTTTCGATGACAGGGGGGAGTTTTTCGAGAATAAAATCGATTTCCGATTCTGTATTGTAGATGCTCAGGCTGAATCGGATGGAGCCGTGGGCGGCGGTAAAGGGGACCCCCATGGCCCGAAGTACATGGGACGGCTCTAAAGACCCGGAAGTGCAGGCCGATCCCGAAGATGCACAGATGCCGAACTGGTCCATCATTATCAGGATGGATTCACCTTCCACGTATTCGAAGGCGATGCTGGTGGTGTTGGGGAGCCGGTGTTTTGTATCCCCGTTGACATAGGTGTTTGAGACGCTTTCAAGCAGTCCGGTTTCAAGCGTGTCTCTTAAGTATTTAACCCGGTCGTTTTCCTCTTTGAGATTGGATTCGGCAAGCTCCGCCGATTTACCGAGTGCAATCATGGAGGCAACATTTTCCGTTCCGCCCCGCCGCCCCCCTTCCTGGTGCCCGCCGATAAGAAAGGGGGAAAACTTTGTCCCTTTCCGTAAATATAGAACACCGACGCCTTTGGGTGCATGCAGTTTGTGGCCGGAAAGAGAGAGCATATCTATCCGGGAATTGTTGAGATTAAAGGGAATTTTACCGACGGCCTGTACCGCGTCGGTGTGAAAGACGATCCCCTTGCCCTTGACCGTACGGGCGATCTCTTCCACCGGAAAAATAACCCCGGTCTCATTGTTTGCCCACATGATACTGACAATGGCCGTATCGTCTGTCAAATTCCGGTACAGATACTCCAGATCGAGATTCCCTTTTCGGTCCACCGGCACGAAGGTGGTCCGATACCCTTTCCTGCTCAGATGTTCGTACATATTCTTTACAGCCGGATGTTCGACCCGGGTGGTTACGATATGTTTTTTGTCCGGATAGGCATCCAGTGTGGCCAGGATTGCCGTGCTGTCGCTTTCGGTGCCGCAGCTGGTAAATATGATCTCCTCGGGAAGCGCACCCAGCAAAGAGGCCACCTTCTGACGGGCTCGGGTGATTTTTCTCCCCACGTCTCCCCCGAAAGAATGAATGCTTGAGGGGTTTCCATAGTGTTCACCCAGATACGGCAGCATCTCCTCCACAACCTCCGGAGCGACCTTTGTGGTTGCGTTGTTGTCGACATAAACAACACCCATTACTGCACCTCCTCGACTGTAAGTTCGGGGGTAACCAGATCACGCAGCCGGGTCTCAACGTAATGCTTGAGTGTCACCTGGGAGGCTGCACACGATGCACAGGTGCCCTGGAGTTTTACAAAAACCCGATCGCCTTCTACGTCGATGAGGGCAATGTCGCCGCCGTCTTTTTGCAGACTGGGTTTTATTTCGCGCTCCAGGGTCTCTTCGATCAACCGTATTTTTTGAATGTTGGTCAGCTTCGAAGGCTTTTTTCCCACAGGTTTTTTTTGCCCCGTAACCGTGTCCAGAATGACCTGGATCTTTTCCTGGCATTTCCCGCATCCGCCGCCGGCCTTCACATACCCGGTGACATCTTCAATGGTTTTGAGATGGTTCTCTTTTACCACCCGTTCGATTTCACGGTCGGTGACACCGAAGCACTCACACACGATTTGCCCTTCCACGGGTTTTTCCGCTTCACCCTTGATATCGGCAATGGCCTTTTCCAAGGCATCGCGGCCCATGACCGAACAGTGCATCTTCTCTTTCGGCAGCCCGCCGAGGTAGTCGGCAATGTCATCATTGGTGATTTTCCGGGCCTCTTGAAGCGGAAGCCCGATGATCATCTCCGTCAGTGCGGATGAAGATGCAATGGCGCTTGCACAACCGAAGGTCTGAAATTTAGCGTCTTTGATCCGGTTCTGATCGTCGGTTTTAATATAGAGTTTTAGTGCATCGCCGCAGGCAAGCGAGCCGACTTCCCCCACACCGTCGGGATCCGGAATCTCTCCGACATTGCGCGGGTTGAGGAAATGATCTTTGACCTTGCTGTTATAATCCCACATATGCGTCTCCCTAAGGTATGTACCATTGATTTGTTTTACGGTTATCTATAAAGCTCCAGTTGCAAACAGCAATAAGATTTGAAGGTGATCCGATTGGTGGATGTGTGACTGTCTGAGTATATTAGGGAGCGTTGCATCAAACAGCATGAAGGTGTTGCAATAGACCATAAATATTATATATTCCTCGATGTTTTGTTGATCTCGAGGCCATGTTTGATGTTAGGCTCCCTTATGTACGAGTTTCACACGTCCGCTAAGCGGGTTATCTTCAAAGCCGTTAGGTCTTTACTGGAGCTTTATAGATAACCTTAATTTGTTTTTAACATAATCACCTTTTCTCATAATAAAAGGATGCGATTCTCTTAATAATACGGCAACAATCGAAAATTAACTTGCGGTGGTTTTCAAGCCTCCGGCGGACAGCAAACGGAGGCGCTGATGGCGTTTCGACAGGTTTACGCGGCAGACCGCCGCGTCAGATCAGGTTGCTCAGGAGAAACCGGACCCGCCTCCGACGGGCGCACAGCTTTTACCCCCCGATAATCCCACACAGGCGGCCGCGCTCATGAGCCGTTTGACCTTCTTTCCGCTGCATTGAGGACAGGCGGCATCATCGTCATTTGTCGAAAAAACCAGTCTTTCAAAGCAATTGTCGCACGCTTCGCATTTATATTCATAAATGGGCATCTATTCCTCCAGGTCGGTTCCAGGTTCAGGGTTCAGGGTTCAGGGTTCAGGGTTAAAAGGTTACACAAAATCCCACTGATATTCAATCAGTTGATTTCGGATTGTGTCTGAAACCGGAATCGATTCATTGCGTTCATAATCGAAACAGACCAGAACGGATTCTCCCTTTGCAAATACCGCCGTGGTATCATTTCTGTCTGTCAATTCATAGTGGAGTTCAAAGCTTTTGGTACCGATTTTTCCGACCTTCATGATAAGCGTCAGCCGATCGTTCAATATGGCGGGTTTTATGTAATCGCAGCTCACATGGGCCAGGATAAATCGGAAAGAATTTTCACCGCAGATACTGCTAAACAGAGCCCTTCGGCCCTCTTCAAAATAGGTAAAGTAGACCGAATTGTTGACGTGACCGAGGGCATCAAGGTCACGGAATCGGACATCGATACTTATCTTAATCGCCTTTGTGTTATTCAATTTCCAGGGTGTCCGGTTGTCTTTTCATTATTTCTCCCGGACAAATCTGCCCGGGAACCGATAAAACACGACTTAATTTATGAATCGATGGTGATATGTCAAGTATGATGACCCAGCAATTCCCGGCGACCCGTCACCTGTAGCCGGATGGCCGGATTTTCAAGTGGTAAGGTTTCTTAATGATTTAACGTCGAACATCCAACGCTCAACATCGAACGTCGAATATTGATGACGCTTCGCTTTATCCATTTTAATACAAACGAACCGCAGCGTGTGCGGCCGTATGTTGTTCAGTCTTTTTTTAAATTGCCGGAATACATTATTCGATGTCGGAGTCTTCGCTACCTGGACGTTCGATGTTCAATGTTCGATGTTCGATGTTCATTTTTCAGTAATTCCTCCATAGGAATTTAAATCAAATACTCTAAGTCCCAAATGCGTTTGCCCTGCCTCTTGCCTCCTACCCCTTGCCTATTATATATATGGTTGATCATTTGCTTGGAATTGTGGCAGAATTTCAGCACCGAATGATAAGGAGGTGACGTCCATGTCAGTCAGAAAAGCGGCCTATTCGGGAAGCTGGTATCCGGATACAGCTTCCGATTGTGAAAAGGAGATCCGGTCGTTTCTAAAAGCCGGTGAGGGTGATGCTCTCACACAGCGGCCGGAGACCGGCGGAATCGCGCCCCATGCCGGGTGGTACTTTTCGGGAAACATTGCCTGCAATGTTATCCACTGCCTGATCGGTGAAAAAAAACCGGATGTGTTTGTTGTGTTCGGAATGCACCTTCATCCGCGATCCGCCAATTATATTATGACCCAAGGTGCCTGGGAAACCCCTTTCGGCGCTATTGAGATCCACTCGGAACTGTCACGGGAGCTGACCCGGCAATTTGATTTTACCATAGAAACCCCGGAGCGGTTTACACAGGACAACACCATAGAGCTCCAGTTGCCGTTTATAAAATATTTTTTCGACTCGGCAAAGCTGGTCCCCATCGGAGTCCCACCCACCGTCGAATCCTTAAGAATCGGAGAGGCCGTGGCACGCATATCCGAAAACATGGGGCTTTCGATAAAGGTTGTCGGCTCCACGGATTTGACCCATTATGGACACAATTATGGTTTCGCACCCAAAGGATCCGGGCAAAAGGCGGTTGAATGGGTTAAGGCTGAAAATGACCGGAATGTCATCGACGCGATGGTTGCCATGGCTCCCGAAAGGGTGATTGGCCAAGCCCTGGCCAACCAGAATGCCTGCTGCGCCGGTGCAGCAGCCGCAGCCCTGTCGGCTGGAAAACATCTCGGCGCCACCCGGGCGGAAACCCTCGCCTATACAACAAGCTATGATAAAATCCCGGGCGACAGTTTTGTGGGGTATGTGGGAATCGTGTTTTAGAAGTGCTTGACTTCATTTGTGTTTGAAATTACTGTTTATTTGTTTGAAAATTGAGATACTGAAAGGAAAATAAAAACATGGCAAAGGCTGCTGCAACGCCATCTGTCGATTTTATCCGCACCATTATCGAGGAAGACCTTGAAACCGGAAAACACACTTCGGTGGTGACCCGGTTCCCGCCGGAGCCGAACGGTTATCTGCACATCGGTCACGCCAAATCCATCTGCATAAATTTCGGTATCGCCCGGCAATACAAGGGTATCTGCAACATGCGGTTCGACGATACCAACCCGACCAAAGAAGAGATCGAGTATGTCGATTCCATCAAGGCGGATGTGCGATGGCTCGGGTTTGACTGGAAGGATCGGCTCTTTTTCGCTTCCGACTACTTTGAGAAACTCTATGATTTTGCCGTTCAGCTGATCGGGGATGGAAATGCCTTTGTGGACAGTTCGAGTCAGGAAGAGATCCGTCAGTACCGGGGAACGTTAACGGAACCCGGTAAAGCGAGCCCCTATCGGAACCGATCGGTCGAAGAGAATTTAGACCTGTTTGAACGCATGCGGGCCGGCGAGTTTGAAGACGGCCGGCACGTACTGCGTGCAAAGATCGACATGGCGCATCCGAACCTGAATATGCGGGACCCGGTCATCTACCGCATCCGTCACACCGAGCATCACCGTACCGGAAGCAAGTGGTGCATCTATCCGATGTATGACTTCACCCACGGCCTTTCAGACATGATAGAAGGGGTGACCCATTCCATCTGTACCCAGGAGTATGAAGACCATCGCCCCCTGTATGACTGGTTTCTGGACGTACTGAAAACCCCGTGTCATCCCCAACAGATCGAGTTTGCCCGGCTCAACCTCAATTATACGGTTATGAGCAAACGAAAACTGTTGCAATTGGTCCAGGGCGGTTTTGTCGATGGATGGGATGATCCCCGGATGCCGACCATCTCCGGCATGCGCCGGCGGGGCTATACATCTGAGGCCGTGCGGAATTTCTGTGACCGTATCGGTGTGGCCAAGCGAGAGAGTATTGTCGATCTGGCATTACTGGAATACTGTGTCCGTGAAGATTTAAACCGGATTACCCCGCGGGTGATGGGTGTATTGCGGCCGCTTCGCGTCATTATCGACAATTACCCGGAAGAACAGGTCGAGACGCTGGACGCCCCGTACCACCCGGAGGACACAACCCTGGGGTCCCGAAAGGTGCCTTTTTCACGGGAATTGTATATCGAACAGGATGATTTTCTCGAAGATCCGCCAAAGAAATTTTTCCGACTGGCACCCGGAAAAGAAGTCCGACTCCGTTATGCCTACTATGTAAAATGCGAACGGGTGGTAAAAGATGAAGAAACCGGAGACGTTATCGCGGTCCATTGCACCTACGATCCGAAAACCCGGGGCGGCTGGTCAAACGACGGACGCAAGGTCAGAGGGACACTGCATTGGGTCTCTGCCGGCCACGCCGTGGATGCGGAGGTCAGGCTGTATGACCGCCTGTTTGCGGTTGAAAACCCGGCCGGTTCAAAAGAGAGTGATTTTACGGAACATATAAATTCAAACTCTTTGGAGACCATAAAAGACTGTAAGGTGGAACCGAGTTTAAAGGCGGCGGCTCCCGGGAGTTTGTATCAGTTTGAACGGACCGGGTATTTCTGTGTGGATTCCGAAGACAGCAAGGAGGACGCGCCCGTATTCAACAGGACCGTAACGATGAGGGATTCATGGGCAAAAAAAATGAAAAAAAAGGAAGGCTGATCCCGAGTTTTCAGATGCCTGAACCTACTTGAAAAGTTTTTGAAAAAAGCCTTTTAAAAATGACGCCTTTTCCGCTGCAGACGGTTCCCGGCCGGGAGTTGCACCGGTGTTTAAGGTCGGCCACCATTCAACAGGGCGAAAGGAAAAGGGGAGCACCTTTTCGAGTGCCGGGAGAAGAGATTGTTCCACCACCGGTTTTTCCTCATCCTTTAAAACCCGGAAATGGGCACTGAGCTCTTGGACATACCAGCTTTCAAGATGTGCGAGGGTGTCTAAAGAGACCTTGTGGAGCCGTTCCATATTGGAACCGATATTTTTCCTGAGCGAGCTTTCCGTGATGGCTTTAAACATCCGATCCAGCTGACTTTTTAACGTGTCATCGTCTTCCGTGTCCACGATAAACGTAAGCGTCAGCGAACCGCCGCCGTAGGCTTTGTAATCAGAGGCAATTTTTAAGACGCCCTCTTTTTCAGGAGCCTCTTCTTCGGTATGGATCTTAAACCCGACAAATGCAATAATTCCCTCGTTGGCCTTTACGGACAGGTAACTTTTCTTAGGATCAAACGGCTCGGTCATCGCTCTTTTCCTTTGGTAGTAGGTTGCAGGTTAAGAAATCCTTATATGCTTTTCTGGTTGTGGAATCAAGTGCAGGGGACCAATTGGAGGTTCAAGGGTTAAAGGAGGACTGTATTCATGAAGAAAAAAAGCACCGGCATCCGGCGGCTCGGGTACACTCTGTACCGGGGATTGTCTGTTTTTACGGCCATTGCGCTGCTTTGCTGCTTTACGGCAGTATCTGCCCGGGCCTCGGATTCTGCAGCCGAAGCGGAAAAAATCGTTAACACCTCACAAAAAACCCTTGAAAGTTTTATGGCAGACCCTCAGATGGACAGTTTCCGCAGCAGCCTGCAAAATGCAACGGCGGTTCTGATCATTCCCGAACTCTTAAAGGCGGGCATTCTTGTTGCCGGTTCCGGTGGAAACGGTGTGTTTCTGCTGAAAGATGAAAAAACCGATCGATGGAGCTATCCTTATTTCTATACCATGGTTTCTGCGAGTATCGGGCTTCAGGTCGGTGCAAAGGCATCGGAGTTGATGCTTTTGTTTATGAACCGGCAGGCCGTCGATCGAATGCTTGCATCAACAAAATTCGAACTCGGCGGAGACGCCACCGTGTCTGCGGGTGCCAAAGGCGGCAGTCGAGGGGCCGTGGTTTCGGATATCCTGTCTTATTCGCGCACAAAAGGGCTCTTCGGCGGGTTTTCGGTTGACGGCGGCATGATCCAGGCCAGACCGCTTTATAACAAATATTATTATGGACCGGAATATCAGCCGATGGATATTCTCATCCATCAAAAAGCGGATAACCCCCAGGCCGATCCGCTTCGTGACGCATTGAAAAAAGCTGCTGAATAAAGATTGCTGACGCATAAAAAAAGGAGAGAACTTCATGAAAGAACTGCTCATGGCAAAAGGCGCAAAAACACTGATCGATGTCTGCACCCAGGTAAAACCCGGAGAAACGGTGCTGATCGTAACCGATATGTATAAAACCGACATTGCAAAAGCGATCGCCGGCACGGCCATGGACCGCGGCGCCGAAGCTATCGTGACAGTTATCCAGCCCCGGGATAGAAACGGCCAGGAGCCGCCCGTACCGGTTGCCGAGGCCATGAAAAAGGCAGATGTGGTGTTTACGCCGGTCACAAACTCAATTACCCACACCCATGCGGTAAAAAACGCGGCTGCCGAAGGCACCCGGTTGATCGTGATGACCGACTTTACCGAAGAGATGATGATCCGGGGCGGTCTGGAGGCAAATTTTGAGGAGATAAAGCCCGTATGCAAAAAGGTTGCAGACGCATTTGCAAATGGAAACAGAATAAAGCTTACCACCCCTGCGGGAACCCATCTTGAAATGGATATTACCGGAAGGCGCGGAAACGCGCTTTACTGCCTGGTAGAGCCGGGAGAATTCTCCACCGCCCCGACGGTTGAGGCGAATGTATCTCCCCTTGAAGGGTCTGCAAACGGAAAGCTGGTGGTCAATGCCAGCATTCCTTATATTGGCATCGGGGTGATCACCGAACCGATTATTGTGGATATCGCGGACGGTTTTATCACCCGGATCGAAGGCGGCAGCCAGGCGGATATTCTGCGGAAAGACCTGGAAAGCCAGGGGGACAGGAGTGTGTTTAACATTGCCGAACTCGGCGTCGGCCTCAACCCCAAATGCCGCTTGTGCGGTATCATGCTGGAAGATGAAGGCGTTATTTCCACCTGTCATATCGGTATCGGCACAAACATCACACTGGGGGGGAACACAAAAACACCGGTTCACTACGATCTTCTGGTCTGGGAACCCACCGTAGAGGTCGATGGAAAAACGGTTATCGAAGGGCCGGAAGTGCGCATCTGATCGATACGGCATCACCCCTGACATAAGGAGGGCTCTGTTATGGACAAAAGAGAACTGGTCAGCGTTTTCGACTATGAAGCCGCCTCCCGAACAAACCTGACCCGGACAGCCGGTGATTATTACGCAAGCGGTGCAAGCGATGAAATAACCCTGCGTGAAAACCACGCCGCCTACGACCGGATTAAACTCCGGCCGCGCGTGCTTCGGGATATCAGCAGGCGGGATCTCAACACTAGGGTACTGGGAGAGACGATTTCCATGCCGATCATGATCGCCCCCACGGCGTTTCATTGTATGGCTGACGAAGAAGGTGAAGTTGCAACGGTAAAAGCCGCCGGAAAGGCGGACACCATCATGATTCTGAGCACCCTGGCGACCCGCTCCATCGAAGAGGTGATGGCAGAGGCTACCGGATCTGTATGGTTTCAGCTATATTACTACAAGGACCGCAACGCCACCATGTCGCTGATTCAGCGTGCCGAAGCAGCAGGATGTAACGCCATTGTCCTGACCGTTGATGCCCAGATTTGGGGGCGGCGGGAGCGTGATGTGAAAAACCGGTTCCGGCTGCCAAAGGGGCTTTCCATAAAAAATCTCATGCAGGCGGGGAAAGGAGATTTTCCCAAAGAAACGGCCGAGTCCGGACTGGCATCCTACGTCTCCTGGCAGTTTGATCCTGCCATGTCATGGAAGGATGTCGACTGGCTCTGCTCAAAGACCGAGCTCCCCGTGCTCCTGAAGGGGGTGCTGCATCCTGAGGATGCCCGTCTTGCCGTGGATCACGGGGCAGCCGGGGTGATCGTATCCAACCACGGGGGAAGACAGCTCGATACGGTCCCTGCCACCATAGAGGCCCTTCCAGGAATTGTTGAGGCTGTGGACGGAAGGCTCGAAGTGCTCATAGACGGCGGTATCCGCCGGGGTACGGATGTGCTGAAAGCCATCGCTTTGGGGGCTAAAGCCGTGGGGGTTGGACGACCCGTTATCTGGGGTCTGGCCGTGGGCGGGGAGGAAGGTGCATCCAATGTGCTTCAGATTCTGCGCAAGGAGTTTGAGCTGAGCATGCGTCTCTGCGGTTGTCAGGCGGTTGATGAGATCGATGGGGATCTGATCTTTTAAGGAGTGTCCATCCACCAATAGATTTTGCCGAAATCGTTATAAACGGTTGAACAACTGTTAATAAAGTGATACTTTTTGCACAAAATTTGAACGGGAAGCATTTGATAACCTTAAAAAACCTGTCCCTTTATTTTAAAAAGCCGTGCACAAACACAATCTTTAGGAAACCCAAAATATAAGCGATGCACATTGTCGAGTGTGAAAACGTCGTAAAAACATATCAGCAGGGAAAAGTATCCGTGCCTGCCCTCAGGGGGGTAAATCTCTTTATCGAAAAAGGCGGTTTCGTCTCGTTGGCCGGTCCTTCCGGATCCGGAAAAACAACTGTTTTAAATATAATCGGCGGTCTGGACACCCCGGATACCGGCCGAATCATTGTGGATGGGAATAACTATAATGACATGAACGCTTCCCAGATGGCCGGGCTCCGGCTCCGGCAAATCGGGTTTGTTTTCCAATCTTATAATCTGATACCGGTCCTGTCGGCACTCGAAAATGTCGAATACGTCATGCTCTTGCAGGGGGTGCACACAGAAGAACGGAAAGACCGGGCAATGGCCGTTCTGGATGAAGTGGGACTGGAAGAGATGTATAACCGGCGCCCGGCAGAGCTTTCCGGCGGCCAGCAGCAGCGGGTGGCGGTTGCAAGGGCGATTGTGTCCGGTCCGGCCATCGTGTTGGCCGATGAACCGACCGCCAATCTCGATTCTAAAACCGGAAAAAACCTCATGGAAATAATGGAACGGATGAACGAAGAAAAAGGGATCACCTTTGTGTTCTCTACCCATGATAAAATGGTTATGGAATGTGCAAAAAAATTGATTCACATCAAAGATGGAATGGTAACCGATGATCCGATCCAATCCCTGTGAGAGGGCATGTCATCCGGCCCCTGAAAACCGTTGCGCCGGATCTGCTTGTGCCGGCCTTGGGCTCTTATTTCTCGGTGCACTTATCATGATTCTGGTTACCGCAATACCGGAGTCATTTGCAGCCGAGGCGTCAACGCCGTCCACCAAGACCGCCGCTTCGGAGACGACTGATACGGTAAAATCCTGGGTCAAAAAAATACCATGGCAATGGGGCGGTCATGTCAAAGCGAGGGGCAGCGCATCCTGGCCCGGCGACCTGTCGGTATTCGAACCCGTCGGCACCGACACGTACCTTGACGGCGCCCTCGAGGCAAGAATCAACAACAAGCTGTTTCTAAAGGAGTGGGGGTATTTTGAGACCCAGTATGAAATCACCTACTCCGGCGGAGATACCCGGAGCAATCAGTTCGAGCTGGCCAAACTATACCCCAATTTATTCAAATTTGGCAATAAATTCAATCTTCTATATGGTCAACCCATCAATGACGACCGTCGTCTAATGGATTTGACCAATGTCATCGACGAGACAAATGATGCCGTCCTGTACCACCGTCTGGACCGGCTCAATCTGACCCTGCAGCCTTCCTGGGGAACCGTCCGGCTGGGCAGACAGGTGCTCACCTGGGGTAATGGCATGATATTCAACCCCATGGATCTGATCAATCCCTTTGCCCCCACCGATATCGAGCGGGATTACAAGGTGGGGGATGACATGGCGTTTGTGGAATATGCCGCCGGAACCATTGGAAACGCCCAGGCGATCTACCGCCCCGGGCGTGATCTTATAACTGAAGATGTGGAGTGGGACCAATCTTCGTTGGGTGGAAAACTCCATATGGACAAGGGCAATTTCGGGTTCGATGGCATGGCAACCGTCCATTATGAAGATATTATCGGAGGCCTGGGTTCAACCGGGCAACTCTGGGGCGGGGCGTGGCGAATCAACGCAACATGGACCAACCTTAAGGACAACACCTATAACAACGACTACCTATCACTGGTTGCCAATTATGATCGTTCCTGGACATTATGGAAACGAAATGTCTATGGGCTGCTCGAATATTATTATAACGGATTGGGAGACACCGATTACGAAGAAGCAAGCACTGATCCGGATATCCTCAAACGGGTGTCCCGGGGAGAACTGTTTGTTTTGGGCCGAAATTACTTAAGCGGCACCATCAACGTTGAGATGCACCCCCTGGTGCATATCTACCTTTCGGTCATCAACAACATGGATGATCCGTCCGGCAGTATACAGCCGAGGGTTGTCATCAGTGCCACACAAAACTCAGAAATCAGAATCGGGGGCTCGATTTACTACGGTAGCGAGGGTACGGAATTCGGAGGATATCAGATACCCGGAACGGATCTATACAACAAGACGCCCAATGATTTCTACATATGGTTTTTTTATTATTTTTAATTGACCGGTCTGGACGGTTGACACCTATACCGTGTCCATCGAAATTTTAGATAGAAAGGAGAGGGTTATTCCTGGCCGTTTTGGGCAGCCGGCACCCCGGCAGTGCTCATTTAATCTTTAACCAGAAAGGAGCAGAACATGAAAAAGAGATTATGCGTGGTTGTTTTTTTATCTGTATTTTTGATTGTTGGCCTGGGAACACAGGTCCTGGCGGATTCGCCGGCCTATGAGACTGTTAAGGGAGCCTTTGATTATGCCCGGGGCAAGACCTCCATAAGCAAGGTAAAAATGGTCATTCACCGTCCGGATTGGACGCGGACAATGGTTCTGAAGTGCCAGACAAAAGGCCAGCACGACAGCCTTTTTTATATTACTGAGCCAAAAGAAAACTTCGGCAGCGGTACGCTTAAGAACGAACATGGGATGTGGTCGTTTGACCCCAAGATCAACAGAACGGTCAGGATCCCGCCTTCCATGATGTCCCAGGACTGGAATGGGTCCGACTTTTCAAACAATGACCTGTCGAAAAACGAAGACGAACTCAAGCTGTATACCCATAAGGTGATCGGATCGGAAACCAATGACGGGAAAAAAGTGGATGTGATCGAGAGTATTCCCAAAAAAGGCGCACCGGTGACCTGGGGGATGATAAAGTTCTACATCCGGGAAGATAAAATCATCGTAAAGTCAGAGTTTTTTGACGAGGACTTCAAATTGGTCAAAAAAATGACCGCCAGCCAGATCCAGATGATGGGCGGCAAGCTGTTTGCCAAGTTCGGTAAAATGGAAGAGGCAAGCATGTCCAGTAAATATACCACGATCGAATATGAGAACATCACCTTTGATAAAGAGATTTCAGACCGTGTTTTTACAATCTTCAGTCTGCAAAACCCAAGATAAAAGGAGCCCTATCCATACCTGATATTACCATTTCATTTTGAAGTAATCTTGAGAGGGGGGGTTAGAGAAAGCGTCGATTATCTGAAAAACTCTAATCCCCCCTCTCTTTGTTAAACTGGAGAGTCTTTTGTGAAGTGTCTGTTCATCAATCCAGAAGTTGCAGAGTTTTACGAAGGCATTTCTCCGGATCAAATTCCTCTGATTAGAAAAACGGTCTCCCGGAGCAAGACGCTTCAGAATAGAATCAATTTCAGCAGGCAATCCTTTTCAGGCCTGGGGCTGCTGACCGCAGCCGCCGTGGCAGCACAGGTAAACCCGGAACTGGAGATCCATTTTTTTGATGAAAACATGGAGTCTGTAAATCCGGAGGTGCGGCTCGCCCAGGGCTATGACCTGGTGGTTTTGGGGGGAACGGTTTACCAGATGAATCGGATGCTCTCCCTGATTCATACGGCCCGGCGGAATGATCTCCCGGTGGTGATCGGAGGGGCTGCGGCCATGACCTTTCCCGATCTTTTTAAAAGAGAAGGCGTGAGTGTCATATTGGGGGAAAGTGAGACCCTGTTTCCGGATTTTATAAAGGATTTTCAAAAAGGAGCACCCAAGGGGGTCTATAGAGAACCCATCGGATCCGGAATAGACCTGTCCGATTCCCCGATTCCGGACTTCTCTCTGATCGCTAAAAATCATTATTCCTTCATCGGGATTCAAACCACCCGGGGGTGTCCCTTCAATTGCGAGTTCTGCCAGGTTTCAAGCTGGCTGGGAGCGAAGTATCGACACAAGGATGTGGCGCAAATCATCGAAGAGATAAAGACGGTCAAATCGATCTGGCCGAACGCTTTTTTCTTCTTTTATGATGACAACCTCTTTGCGGATCGTCATTTCGGGACCGCGCTTTTTGAAGCCATGGCATCAGAGGATATCTGTCTCGGCCGGTGGGGCACCAATTCCGATGCGAGCATTTTCAGGGAAGACCGATTGCTGGATCTCGCCTTGGGCCGGGGCCGTCTTGACTATCTGGGAATCGGTTTTGAATCCATGTCCCAGGACAGCTTAGAATCCATCGGCAACCCCGGAAAAGCCGGCCTTCTGGAATCATACGGGGACATCGTCGTAAAAATGAAAAAAAAGGGCGTCGGGGTGTTCGGCTATTTTATGTTCGGGTTCGAGAACAGCCGACCCCAGGATCTTTCAGAAATAGTCGATTTTATCAGAGCTCATGACATCAACGGTCAGATCAGCCAGCTGGTCCCCATGCCGGGAACAGCGCTGTATCAGCGACTGCTTTTGGAGTATGAAGGAAAGTTTGATAAAATCAAAAAAGGGCCCCTGGGAGAGTGGCGTTTGTTAAGGAATTATCTGCTGGGCAAAACCGGCATGTCTCAGGCAGAAATGACAAAACTGCTGGCCGGGGCATATACCCATATTTATGACGATGCCCGGCCGGCGAATGAAGACCTTTTGCCGGCCCCTTTTATATAGTCCGGCCGGGCCTCACAACCGACAATGACGCTAAATGATATCGGACGATAAGAAAAACAGGATCTCAGATACCCCCCGGGATATTGCCGTCATCGGTATGGCGGGGCGATTCCCGGGTGCCCGGAATATCGATGAATTCTGGTTCAATCTTGAAAACAGCTCGGACGCCGTTTCCGAGGTAACACGATGGCCGTTGGGTGACCGGTTCAGTGCTTCGGCACCGAAACCGGGAAAGACCTATTGCCGGTGGGGTGCGTTTTTAGAAGATATCGATCGGTTCGATCCACTCTTTTTCAACATCCCCCCCAAACAGGCCGATGGCATGGATCCGAGACAGCGGCTCATGCTGGAGGTCGTATGGGAGACCTTGGAACATGCCGGTTATGCAGGGGGGCGGCTTTCTGAAACGACAACCGGTGTCTTTATCGGTGCCTCAGACAATCAGTATCTTTTTCTCAAGCAGCAGAGGATGGAAGATCATTTTAACGGTCTGGACAACAGCAGCGGCGCCATTGCCAATCGGATTTCATTTTTTTTCGAATGGTTCGGCCCCAGCCTGACGATGGATACCACCTGTTCGTCGTCCTTGATGGCCGTTCACTCGGCCTGCCAGAGCATCCGCCAGGGAGAATCCGAAACCGCCATTGCCGGCGGCATCCATCTCATACTACTGCCCGACTACTATGTCACCATGAGTCAGATGAAGCTCCTCAGCCCCGATTCCAGGCACCGGGTCATGGATCGGCAGGCCAGGGGGTTTATTCCCGGTGAAGGGGCGGGCGCGGTGCTCCTGAAACCGCTGGATCGTGCAGAAAAAGATAACGATACCATCTATGGGGTTATCAAGGGCTCGGCCGCAAACTTTTCAGGAAAAACAGACCAGATGGCTGTCCCGAATCCGGCGGCCCTTGAGACGGTGATCCGCAGGGCCCTTGCACAATCCGAAGTTGAACCGGAAACCGTTTCGTATATCGAACTGAACGGTGCCGGAACCCCCCTGGGGGATTATGCCGAAATGCAGGCGCTCACAGCCGCGTATCATACTGATTTCAGGCAGGACGGAAAATGCCCGGTCGGCTCGGTCAAGACCAATATCGGAAACCTGGAGGCGGCCTCGGGCATCGCCGGTTTTATAAAAGTCCTGCTTTCAATGAACCACCAGACGATCCCGGCAACGCTTCATTTTGAAAAAGGAAACCGGTTCATCAACTGGAAGAAAGCACCCTTTTCGGTTATCACCCAGTCTCGGGGCTGGACCCATGAGGCGTATCCCCGCCGCGCCGGTATCAGTTCGTTCGGAGTGGGCGGCACCAACGTGCATCTGATAGCAGAAGCCCATGGCACCGGGTTCCATAAATCATCCCCCGCAGCCGGGGCCGGACCCGACGCCTCGGACCGGGTGCCGGTTATTGTCACCCTGTCGGCCCATCGGGTTGGGGTGCTGACGGTACTGGTGGCAAATTTGAAAAAACACCTGGAGACCGAGAGCGGGGCGGATCTTAACGACCTTTCCTATACCCTGAACACCGGCCGCTCTCACCTAAGATACCGGCTGGCCGTTATTGCCGCCTCCATGGGCGCGTTGTTGGGAAAACTGGATGCAATCATCCGGAACCCGGGCGATGATCTTCATGACCGTGATTCCGGCATCTTTTTTTCCGGTGCAGCGGCAGGATCGCCTGGAAAAGACCCGCCCCGCCGCCGGCACCCGATGACACAGATCATCGGGTATGAAAAATCGAAAAACGGTTCGAAAAAAGAAAGCCTCATACCCGTCGACATTGGTTTTCCCCTGGGAGATCTCCGGGCATACGAGGATTTCCTATCATCTGTTGCCGCCGAATATGTAAAGGGCCGCCCTGTGGCGTGGGACCGGCTGTACAAGGATAGACCGGGACGGAAGCTGGCCCTGCCGTCCTATCCGTTTGAGCGCCGGAGATGCTGGATTCAACCGGAATCGACCCTTTCCCATAATAGCCGGACTGAAATCCTCTCCCCGAACCGAACAGCGGAGATCCAGACCTCTGTAGAACCGAATCGACCCGGAAGGTCGGCGCAGGAAACCGCTGACGACCTATCCCGAATCATTATCGGTCATATGGTCGAGACCCTGGGGTATAAGGAAACAGAAATCGACTGCAACACCCCCCTGTCCGATTACGGTATCGATTCCATTATGCATGCCGCACTCCTGGAACGGATGGCCCGCCAGACCGGAAAAAAAACGGGCGCCCGGCATGGGTTCGATCTTGCCACTGTTTCAGATATCGCACGATTCTACACCCAGGAGCCGGTAAAGGGCACTATACGGCTGCCCGCAGCAACCGTGCGCCGAACACGGGGCGGCCCAAGGGATGTCGCCGTCATCGGGATGGCGTGCCGGTTTCCGGGGGCAAAAAATATCGACGCATTCTGGGAAAATCTTATAAACGGCGTGGATCCGATCACGGAAATCCCCCGCAGCCGATTTAATCTGAACCGTTATTTCGATCCAAACGAGAGAGAGCCGGGGAAGATGTGCACGAAATGGGGGGCGTTTATTGACGATTTCGACTGTTTTGATGCCGCCTTTTTCAACATCCACAAAAAAGCGGCCGAGAAAATGGACCCCCAGCACCGGTTCTTCCTCGAGCAGGTCTGGACGGCTTTTGAACATGCGGGCTATTCAAAAAAAGACCTTTCTTCCTTAAATGCCGGTGTCTTTGCGGGACTCAGCGCCCAGGAGTATGCCTGGCATATCTTGAAGGAGGAGGGCGCGTTGACACATCATGACGGACTGGGCACGGCCCGGTCCCTGCTGGCCAATCGGATCTCTCATTTTTTCGGTCTGACCGGCCCCAGCATGGCGGTGGATACGGCCTGTGCATCATCGTTGACCGCCTTGCATCTTGCGTGTCAATCCCTCAATGAAGGGGAATGCGACCTGGCGGTTGCCGGGGGGGTCAACCTCGCATTTGACCCTGCCTCTTTTGTGATTTTCAGCCAGGCGGGGGTCCTCTCAAAAACAGGCCGGTGCCGGGTCTTTGATAAAAAAGCAGACGGCTACGTCAGGGGAGAGGGCGTGGGCGTGGTGGTGTTGAAACCCCTGGACAGGGCTGTTTCCGACAGGGATACCGTGCATGCAATCATTAAGGGATCCGTCATCAATCACAACGGGGAAAATTACAGCGTTACCAGTCCCAGCCTAAAGTCCCAGATCGAACTTTTTGAAAGGGCCTATTCTGAATCCGGTATACACCCGCAAACGCTTTCCTATATTGAGGCGGGCAGCACCGGAACCTATCGGGGAGATCCCATTGAAATCCGGGCCCTCACCGAGGTGTTCGGAAGGTATACATCCCAGCGGCGATACTGCGCCCTCGGTTCCACAAAGACCCATGTGGGACATCTTGAGGCGGCCGCCGGTATGGCCGGTCTCATCCGCGTCATCTGTTCCATGCGGCATAAAACCATTCCCCCCCTGTTGCATTTCTCCGGGCTAAACAACGCCATCAAACTGGATGAATCCCCGTTTTTTATTAATCGAAAAATGACCCATTGGAAGGACCGGGAGGGGCCTAGACGCGCCGGTATCAGCAATTTTGGATTCGGTGGAACCAATGTCCACGTTATCGTGGAGGAGGGACCGTCCGGAGCACCGGAAACGGTCTCTTCGACCAGATCAGGCCTTCAGATCTGCACCCTTTCGGCAAAGACCCCGGAAGGGTTGCACCGGCTGGCTGCCGATACAAAGGATTACCTGGCTTCAACTGCAACCGGGACCATTAAAGACATCTGTTACACACGGAACCGGGGAAGGAACCACTTCAAGGAGTATCGAACCGCGTTTCTGGTTAAATCGAAAAAGGAACTGATCGAATCTCTTTCCGGGCTGAAATTGCCTTTTGAAAAGATAACGCCGAAAGGCATCATGTTCGCCTTTGGGGATTTCGATGAAACATCATCCCTGCCGGTACATCTTTTCACAGAGGCCCCTCCCTTTCGCGAGGCCGTTTTATCCTGTGATCGGGTTTTTAAAAAAATTTCCGGCAAGGGGTGCCTTGAAACCCTGTTGACACGGAATCCGGGCGACCCTGAAGTTGCGCCCAAATCATGGCGTCAGCCCTTAAGGGTTGCACTCCAATATGCGGTTGCAAGGGTACTGATGGCCTGGGGCATTCAGCCCAACATGTTCATCGGCAGCCGGTGGGGGCAGATTGCAGCCGCCTGTGCGGCAGAGGGTCTTGATCTGGAAAACGGCCTTCAACTGGCGGCGACCCTTTCTGAATCCGAATTCGAACCGACACCGCAAAGACCGTTACCTAAAGGGGCCGCGTCTTATGACGAAATTTTTGAAAAGATCCCTTTCAAACTTCCGAAATTCAACCTCTACAGCCTTGATGTGGATTCTTGTCCCGGGCACCTGTTCCGTTTTTTTAAAGCGTTTAACAAGAGGGCCGGTGCCGTCGATGCCGCAGGACTCATAAACGATATAAAGGCCGGAAGCTGGATGATGCTGGAGATCGGTGGAAACCTCCCGACCATATCATTTCCCATTGCTCCGGCGTCTGAGTTTTGTCTTGATTCGAAATCGCTGCTTTCAGAAAATCTAAATCCAGATAAAGCCGTTCCATCGCTTTTGGCCGATCTTTACAAAGCCGGTGCGGACATAAACTGGGCGTCCGTATACCGGTACCGGGAGGGGAAAAGGATACCGCTGCCGACCTACCCCTTTCAGGGAAAACGGTTCTGGAATCGGAGCGGGCCGTGATCGTACTTTTGATCAATCCCAACAGACTGAGACCGCGGGTGCCCCCCATCGGCCTGGACTATTTAAACGATTCCCTTGTCAGGCAGGGGCATGTCGTCCTTCTCTTTGACTTTGGTATTCAACCGCCGGGAAAGCTGATAAATCTGATTCAGACAGAGGACCCCGATATCATCGGTATCAGCGTAAGGAATCTGGATGATGTTAACCTGGTCCGCAAGCGGGAATTTGTCACGCCCATAAAAAAATTGATTCTTTCAGTGAGAAGGGTTTCGAATGCGAAGGTGGTCTTGGGCGGTATCGGGTTTTCCTTTATGCCCCACGCGCTCATGGAGGAGACCGGTGCTGATTTCGGGATTGTCGGGGACGGGGAGTCGGCTTTCCCAAGGCTTCTTGAAAATTTAAACACCCCCGGAAACGTCCCCGGTCTCCTGTATAAATCCAACACCGGTGACGTTCCCGTCCGTCAGACAGAACCGTTCCCCTGTTCGGTCCATGAGCTGCCCGTTTTTCAGCGATCCCTGGTCGATTACAAAAAGTATCGCCAAAAGGGCGGTTTCTTTAACATTCAGACAAAAAGGGGCTGCAACCACCACTGCATCTATTGCCCGGAGCCCGAGATAACCGGAAGGCGTATCCGAACGCGTCCGCCGGAAAGCGTTATAGAAGAATTAAAAATATTAACATCATATGGCATAAGAGATCGGATATTTTTTGTGGATTCGGAATTCAATATTATGAGGGACCATGCCCATGCTGTTGCCGAAGCAATTTATGACAGTGGGTTGCAGATACGGTGGTGTTGCTCGATGACACCGGCAAATGCCGATTTGGCGCTTCTGCAGATGATGAAGAAAGCCGGATGCAATATGATAATATGGAGCGTGGATAGCGCCTCGGAAAAGATGCTCCACCGGCTCGGCAAGGGTTTTTCCGTTTCGGATATGATGAACGCGACCCAATATTGCAATGCAATCGATTTGCCGTATTGTCTCGTTCTTCTCTTTGGCGGTCCAGGGGAAAGTTTCCGCACCATCGACGAATCCTGCCGCAACCTGGCCGGAAACCGTGCCGGCTTTATTGCCGTATCGGCAGGGATCCGCATCTACCCGAAGACAGCGCTTTACAACATATCGATAGAGGAACATGAAATTTCAGGAGCGACAAATTTACTGTATCCTGTCTATTATAAACACGATCGGGTCAAGAACGATTTTTTACCCTATATCGGGGAGAAGTTTTTGACCCTGCAAAATTGCGTCATGCACGGCCGGGTGCCGGATGGGGCGTTGCAGAAAGAGATCAATAGGGTGTATCCGGTTTACAACCATTAAAATACTAAAAAGCCTATGAAACCATTGATCAGCTTAAATGCGCTTGTGCCCGAATATTTCAACAGCACCTCGGTATCCCTGGTTTTATTAAAGAGTTATGTCCGCAACAAATGGAAACCGGTGGAGGGCCGCGAAAATCCGGTCATAAAGATAAACAATTTTTTTTGTGAAGACGATCCCCGGGAGATCATACAGACCATCTGCTCTGTCGAGACGGCGATTATCGGCTTTGCGGTATACCCCTGGAACTATCGGCTGATGAAAGGGATCGTTTCGGAAACAAGGCGGCGGCAGCCGCAGTCGTTGATCGTTCTGGGGGGGCCATCGGTGAGTTTTGATGCTAAAAACGGCATGCGGAACTGGCCCGGGGCCGATATTATTGTCAAGGGACCGGGTGAAGAGACTTTCTTCCAGCTTTTGATGACCCATATGAATCAAAAGCCTTTTACCCAGGTCCCGAATATCGTTTATCGGCAGGATCCGGAAATTCTGGAAAATCCGTTTGAAATGAATTTTTCCGTGGAAAAACAATCCTATCCGTTAATTACAGAGGATCTGGAAGGACTCGAGATCGTTAATTACGATACCGCCAGGGGATGCGGTTTTAGATGCAATTACTGTGCATGGAATGTGGACGGCACCGAACCGTGGGGGGTTCGGTATTATCCGATGGGCAAAGTCAAGGCGGATTTGGAACGCATTTTTAAGTTGGACTCACTGGTAAAACTTCTCATCAATGATTCCAACATTACGGTCAACGAGTCGCGGTGCATTGACATATTTCGATTCATCAACCGGTTGAATAAAAAACGGCAGGAAAGGGGAAAGCCTTTCGTAATGGTCGTATTGGATCTAAACCCCCAGTATTTTAGCGACCGTATAATTTCAGAGTTGAAAAAGATGCACATCGGGGTCCTGGGATTCGGCCTGCAGAGCATCGATGAAGATGTTTTGCGGATAGCCAACCGAAAATTCAACAGGGAGAAGTATCTATCGAATCTTAAAAAATTGTCGGAAAAAAGGGGCATCCAGATCATCATCGAGCTGATTTTCGGACTCCCCGGGGATACATTGGATAAATTTAGAAAGAACATGGAATTTTATCTTTCAGAATTGAGGACCTATAGCTTTATCTGCTTTCGGTTTTTGGTTCTGCCCGGCTCACCCTTCTGGTATCAGCGCGAAAAATACGGGATTGTGCACCAGGCCGATCCACCGTTTGATGTCGTTTCCACCCACACTTTCTCCGAAGCGGAATTAAATTATGCCGATCGGCTGGCCTCCTGGTTTGAGCTCTTTTTTAGTATTTTCCGCACCATAAAGAAAACCATAGAGTCCCATGCCATCAACACCGGGCAACCCCAGGTTCCGATTTATGAAAAGCTTTTTGAACGACTGTTTCCAAAATACGAGTACTTTTTCGATAGGGGATGGAAACAGGAACATACGTATTTTTACATCGGCAAGCTTCGCCAAAAGAGGTACGCACATATCCGGAAAAAAATCCTGTCGGATTCGAGAAAAATTCTCCGGGATATACTGTGAGGGATAAATAAAAGGAATATCTTTGAAAGAAAAGAATAATGAAATTTGTTTTACATCGATTGTGCCCAGGTGGGTCGGGGGAACGTCTCTTTCGCTGGTGGTGTTAAAGAGCTACCTGTTGTCTGCAAAACCGAACCTGAACATATCCATTCATACCTTTTTTAGTGATGACAACCCCGATGATATTGCCCGCAGCCTCCTGTCTGAAAAATATCAGATATTCGGCTTTTCCATTTACATGTGGAATATAGAGACCGCCACCCGGGTCACCCGGTTGCTTAAAGAAGAAAATCCCCGCTCTTTTATCATCTGGGGAGGCCCCACGGCATCTTTTGACGCAGATCCTATCATTGAAAATAATTCATGCGTCGATATGATCATAAAAGGCGAGGGAGAAATTCCCCTCCTTGAGGTCGTATCCGGGTTGGAAGGCCGAGACCGGGACTTCAGCGCCATTCCCAACCTGATATATCGGGAAAACGGGCGGGTGATCCGAACACCGGCCGAAGTTTCCATCCTCGACCTGGAAAAGCAGAACCACCCGCTGGATATTCACGCGTTTGAAGAGATAAAGACCGTCTACTATGAAACCTCCAGAGGATGTGTATTCCAGTGCAATTATTGCGCCTGGAACGTAAACCAGTGCGGGATAAAAGGGGTTCGGCAGTATCCCCTGGAGAAGGTGACGGCAGAGCTTGGGGGTCTTTTCAACCTCCCCCAATTGGAAATGCTGCTGTTGACCGATTCGAACATTCTTCTCGGCGGAGATCGCACCCGGAGGATATTTTCACTTATCAACCGCCTGAACCGGAAACGGCGGCAAGAGGGTCGGTCTCTGGTAAAGATCAATTTTGAGTTCAATCCGGAGCATCTAAAAGAGAGCATGCTTCCGGAAATAAAGAAACTCCATGTGGAAAATTATCCCATCGGTCTGCAAAGCGTTAACCCGGAGGTTCTAAAGGTCGCAAACCGCTCGTTTAATAAAACCCGATATGTTGCAAATATTCGGAAGCTGCGTGAAAAGATCGGCGCGGCCATCCTGGTCGAGGTGATCTACGGCCTCCCCACCGATACCTATGAAGGGTTCAAACAGACACTGGAGTTTGTCATATCTGAATTGAAGGCGGACCTGTTTGTCTGTTACCGATATTCCGTGCTGCCGGGTTCTGTTTTTTGGAAAGACCGGGAAAGATATGGGATACGGCATGAAAAGGGCCCGCCGTATCTCATTGTTTCATCAGACACCTTTTCCGGTAAAGACCTGAAAAGATCCCAGGAACTGGCCTATTACCTGCAGATTATCTACCGGGTGTTCAGAAGCCTCAAGAAATTTATCGACAATACGGTATACGGCGAAAAAATAGAGATTTACGAAGAGATTGCAGCGCTGCTTAAAAAGAAATATGGAGATTTTTTAAAGCCGAAGCTGGTATATGATGACGGTTTCCTTGAAGATGTCGCCAAACTGAGAGATCACAAAAATGCCGCAGTCAGACATCAGATGATGGCGGATGCAAGGCGGATTATCAAGGGATTCGCATCGCGGTCGGAAAGCCTCGGCAAATCGACAGATGGCGCCGGGTGACCGGATTCTCTAATTTCATAGAAAATGGCTGCATCAGGATTCGATGGCGCGTGACAAAAAGGGGGGGTTGAGGGGGTTGGAAATCAAATGAAACAGAACGTGATCTTTCCCCGGTTCAGTGGAGCGAGATGGTAGCCTGGTCAAACATAATTCTTATGGTGTCGACCGCCCTGCTCACCGGTTACTTTTATTGCAAAAGTGCAGGCCCGGCAGCTTTGGAGAAAAAAATCGGAGAAAGCGCCTATAAAAAATGTTCAAGGCTGCGATTTGTCTCTCTATTTCTGATGATCCTCCATGTCATTCAATACGGCGTTTACTTTTTCTATCCAATCGATTCCGCCATCCCTGCAACGTTTCCCTGGCATTGGTGGATAAGCGCGGCAATTGCGGTTTTACTGGCTGTTCCGTCGAGCCTGCTGCTCCATAAGGCGGCCAGATATGCCGGTATGGAGCCGGTTGTCACGAAAAAAAACCATAAGCTGTTCAGGGGGGTATACAACAAAATCAGGCATCCCATTGCGGTGGCAGAGCTGCCGATGATATGGTCTTTTGCCTTTTTGTTGCATTCCCCGTTTTTGGCCCTGTTTTCGTTTATCTGGGTGCCTCTTTTTTATCTCATGTGTGTCACCGAGGAAAAGGACCTGGAGATTCGGTATGGGGCGCCCTATTTACAGTATAAAAAACATACGGGAATGTTTTTCCCGAAAAGAAGAAAAAAATAAGGAGCTTTGGAAACCATGAGATTATCGAAAGCGGAAGTGTTTGAGAAATTATCTGTAATTGTAGCGGAAATAACAGGTTTTGAACCTGAGGAAATTAAAGAAGGGGATTCCTTGAGCGAAGATATCGGGATTGAATCGTTTGATATTGTGGATATTAACTTCCGGGTCGAAGAGGTTTTCGGCATCCAGGTCGGCGAAAAATCGTTCTGGAATTTTAGAGATATTTTTGAAAACCCCGATCTGATCGATGAAAATAACGTCCTAACGCTCAAGGGTATTCAAGAGGTCAAAAGAAGGGTTCCCAACCTTGACACGTCCATGGAAATCGAAAGGCTGGGCAAGATACCCTTTATGGAGATGCTTGCGGCGATAAAGGTCGGCCATTTTGCGGAATATATCTATCAGAACCTCGACAGCTGATATGAGCCGAAATCAACACATCCTCGAGGCCCACAGGGTTGTAAATAACCCTTACGGGTTCATACGGGCCGGTCTCGATGAAAGGCAACGATACATCGGTTACAATTGCCTGTTTGTGCCGGAAGAGATTCTGCATGCTGCCGGATGCATCCCCGTCAGAATCCTGGGTAAGCACACGGGGATGGACATCTCGGAGAAGTATATACCCAGTCAATGCTGTGAATTTGTAAAGAACATCATCAGCTCCTTTGACAAAGGGATATTCAGCTTCCTTGAAGCCGCAGCTTTCGGGTTTTGCTGCGACACCATGCAGGTCGCCTCAAGCATCTTAAAGGAGAGACGCCTTGTGGAGATTTTTCAACTGAATATCCCCACGAAATTTGGCGGAGAATCGGCCCGCAATTATTTAATTAAGGAGATTGACCGGTTTCGGAAATCCGTAGAAGAGCGGTTAAATATAACCATCCGCGAAGAGGCCCTCTCTGAAAGCACCCGGATCTATCGAGAAAACGACCGCCTTTTGCGGCAGTTAAAGGATTTTAGAAACACATTTTCTGAATCCCTCTCTGCATCTGACTTTCTTGCGGTCCTGAGCATGGGCTATTTTATCCCGAAAGAGACGCATAATGCGTACCTGAAAGAGCTGCTCAAAGTACTCACGACGAAGGATGGAGATTTTAACAAGCCGGCCGGGAGCCGGAAAAAAAGGATTATCCTTTCCGGTTTCCTGAACAATGATATTGATCTTGTAAGGCGTATCGAGAATCTTGGCGTATCCATTGTGGATGATGACCTGTGTGAAGGGTCCCGGTATATGAGTGCCTGTGATGAATCCGAATCATCCCCTGTCCAGGTGGTTGCGGATCGTCTCCTCTCCCGCTATTGCCCGGTTAAAAACGGATTCGAGACAGATTATTCAGAACGGCTCATAAGCAGATACAGGGAAAATGCCGCCCAGGGCATTGTCATCTTTCTATACCGGTTCTGCGACCCCCAATACATGGAGTATGCCATGGCAAAGCCGAATTTAGCCGATAAAGACATACCGACCCTGGTGCTTGAACCCGTAATCGACGGCGACAACTTCAAGCAGATTGAAACCCGGCTGGAAGCCTTTATCGAGAGTCTATAGCAATTAGGATTATTTATGCCCACGGGAAATATGCCGAATAGAAAAAGGGTTCCGCCGGCCCCGTTTTTTATCTTAAACGACCTCTTTACTGAATATTATCGAAAGATCCGCTATGCCAAAAAAAAGGGGCAATTGATTGCATGGGCCACCATCGGGATGCCCAAAAACATCTTTTTTGCCATGGATATCATCCCGGTATATCCTCAATTTCACGCAGCCTTTCAATCAACAAGGGGAAAGACAAGACATATTTTTAGAAACATCGAAAGTAAATATGAAATTCCCCATGACATCTGCGGGGAAGTTAAATCAATGATGGGCACGATTTTAAGCGGGGAGCGCCTCTCCTTCGGACTGCCTGAGCCGGATTTTGTTCTTTCCGGAAACGGTGCGTGCGGTGCCGCGGCCAAGGGGCTGGATTTTCTGAGCCGATATATGAAGGCGCCCCTGTTTTTTTGTGATTTTCCTTTTGTCTCAACCGACAGGGCCCAGGAGCATGCACTGGAATACGTAAAGACGCAACTTGAAGAGATCATCGCATCCATTGAAGGCACTTATGGTGTCAAATTTGATGAAAAAGAATATCACCGCCTAATGGAAAACGAGTATAAGGCCTTAATCGTTTGGCGTGAGATACTGAAATTATGTGCCCGCAACCCGGCTCCGGTAAATGCCATGGATCTATATCTCTTTTTTATGCCGTTCATCATACTGGAACCGGTTGATGATGCGTTCCTTGAGATGTTGATCAAGCTCTACAACGACCTCTTTGTCCGATGTAAAACAGACGGCGAGCGTTTGGAAGGGACAGACAGAAATACCCATGAAATAAGATTGTTATGGGATATACTGCCGGTTTACCATAAGATGAATTTTTTTATGGAGATATTTCAAGCCTATAATGCCAATGTGGTCATGTCCACCTATCTGGTGGGCAATTCATTTTATCCTGAATCCATGAGCCTTAAATTCCAATACCCGTTAGATAAAAGACAGATCGCAGGTGCATTAAAAAACGCCCCCGCCGATGGAATAGAGAAATATTACAATATCTCCCTGGAGCAGGATGCCAACCGCCCCATTGAACAGCGGAAGCGGCTGATAAAGAAAATCGTTCGTGATTTTAATATCCAGGGGGTGGTCATGCACATGGATCGTACCTGCCGCCCCATGTCTCTGCCTCAATATGAATTGATGAAATATATTCAGGAATCACTGAATGTTCCTGCCATGCTCTTTCATGCCGATTCCATGGATGAGCGGTATTTTTCCGACGCCCAGATTTCCACGCGCCTCGAAGCCTTTTTGGAGGGACTTTCAGGCAGCCGGCGGTGAGGAGATAGACCCATTGCGAATACTGTTTATTTGTCCGTCAATGTCAGACATCTATATTCAGAATATTACCCGTATTTCAGAAAGATATTGGAAGGGGGCGCGGTTTCTTAAAAGGGATATCAATCGGCATATACGCTCCATCAAAAAGATGTGTTATGCGCTGGGAATTCTGACCCTTACCTCATACGTGCCCCGGGGCGCCGATGTTACCTTTGTCGATGAGAATGCCGAAAAAACCACGGATGTAAAGCATCTGTATGGGCATAGCGAATATGACCTGGTGGTGATCACGGCTCAGATTTTCCAGCAGAAAAGAGTCGAGGCGCTGATCGACTGCTTTGTCAAACGCGGCATATACGTTGTCGTTGGCGGACCCAACCCCACGCTCTTTCCGGACGACTATTCTAAAGAGGGGGTGAGTGTGGTCGTTGGTGAGGCGGAAGATCTTTTTCCGGAATTTCTTGCCGACTTTGCAAATCATCAGCCGAAACCCGTTTACGAAAAAAGAGGCGGTGACCGTGTCGATCTCGGAAAATCCCGCGTACCGATGTTTTCACGCATCTCCCGCCACCGGTATAACCTGGTCGGTGTCCAGGCAACCCGCGGATGCCCCCACAGATGCCGGTTTTGCAATGCATCCTACATAACGGGGGATCTTTATCGACAGAAACCGGTTGCGCAAATAAAAGAGGAGATACGGGCTGTTAAAAGATTATGGCCGGACAGCGCCTTTCTATTCCATGATGACCATATGTTTGCGGATCGGATCTTTTCTTTCAAGCTTTTCGAAGCGTTACAGGACATCGATCTGGGGCAATGGACCACCAGCGCCGATATTTCCATTGCACAGGATGACGAACTGCTGGAATTGATCGCGTCAAACGGCAGGCCGAGAATCTGTTTTGGTCTGGAAACCTTGTCCGTCAGAAACAGCCGGACCCTGGACAACCGGGTAAAGGAGGCATTTCAACCCAGGTATGGTGAAAGCATCCGGAACATACAGGGCAAAGGCATCGATGTGATCGGCTCTTTTGTTTTCGGATTTCCGGGTGATTCAGGGGCTGAACTCGACGAGATGGTGACATTTATCAAAGACCATAAGATTCACGGGTCCATCAACAGATTATTTGCCTCTCCAGGTTCGCGGCTGTATGATGATCTGGCGGGTGAATATGAGCGTACCAGGGGAGCCCTTAAAGAAAAAGGCATGGCACGCGCCAGGGCCATCAATACGTTCTATATGGAAAAGAACGGCACCGATCTTTTGGATATGGAAAATCTGGTTTTTTCGACCCTGAAAAAGCACTACCCCTCTCAATTGCCCATGTTGGCAATCGGCAATCTGGCTGCTTTCCGCACCTTTTTTGTCTAAGGTTGATCAGAGAATGAAACCGTTTCGAATATCATTTAATTCAATAACGCCGCCGAATTCATCGTCCCATTTTCTGGCGTTTCGTCAGTTGAAAAGCTACCTGGCATTCAAGGGCATTGCGCATCATTTTGATATCCGCTTTAATCTTTTTGCGACCGATACGCCCAACAGAGAGATCTCTCATGAAATCCTCAGCCAGAATGTTGAACTGGCCGCTTTTTCCGTCTACACATGGAATGTTTCGAAAATATCGGAAATCTGTGGAATCGTGAAAAAAAAACCGGGGAAGATCATGACGGTTGCCGGAGGGCCGTATGTTACGTTCATGGCGGACGAACTGATGACAGACGGCCGCATGGATCTACTTGTCAAGGGGGCGGGTGAAGATGTGTTTTACCGCATCCTCAACCAGTTTTTTCTCAAAGGGGGCCCGAATTTCAGTCACATCCCGAACCTGATCTACAGAGATAACGGCAACCCGGTTGAAACCGGGCAAGACCATTTTTTTGATGTCAGCCGGCAGCATTACCAGCTGATTGTCGAGGATGGGGATTCCGACATTTTCTATTACGAAACCTCACGGGGGTGTCCCTTCAAGTGTCACTTCTGCACCTGGAGCGCATCCAATGGGGTGATCCGGTTCTATCCCAGGAAAAAAATTGAATCAGACCTCGGTGCTGTTTTTGATCTGCCCCATGTAAAACACCTGGGTCTGTGTGATTCGGAACTCTTTGTCAACAGCGGGCATGGGCTCTGGGTCTTGCGCCTGATTCGCCGGCTGAACCGTTCGCGGAGGCGGAAGGGCCTCCCGGAAATCAATCTGTCCTTTGAAATCAATCCCCAGCGCACAAACCATGAGATCATTCATGAACTGTTAAACCTCCCCCCGGGCATAAATATTATCTCCTGCGGGCTCCAGACCATCGATGAGCAGATCAATACCCGTCACTTAAACCGCGAGTTCAATAAAGAAACCTATTTCCGCAACTTAAAACAGATCTATGAGACTGCGAAAGAAAGGGGGCTGTTTGAACAGGCAAAAAAGACGGTTTTTATTGAAATTATGCACGGCCTGCCGGGTGAGTCCTATGAAGGATTTAGAAAAACCCTTGACTTTCTCCTTACGGAATTAAACATCAATCATTTCATTTCGTATAGATTCCAGGTCCTGCCGGGTTCTTATTTTTGGGAACACGCAGAAGAATACGACCTGGTATACGAGAAAAACCCGCCCCATTATCTTGTTTCCAGCAGCACCTTTTCAAGGGAAGACTTGGAAAAATCAGAACGACTCGTTTTTTTTCTATATCTGTTTTCAAAGGTTTTTAAAGGGATCATGCGGTTTGTTGAAAAGAATGTTACAGACAATCATTTGCGCATCTACGAACAGATCATGAACCATCTGTCTCTGAACTATCCGGAACTGGTTTCAGAGCTACTGGCGAATTATCACCCCACAGACGAGGATGAAACCATCATCAAGATGGTCAACTATCAGACGGAAAAACAATTTTATAAACTGAAGTTTCAAATTATTCGAGAGGCCAGGGAAATCGTCAGATCAAATTTCGAACCCCGGATTCCCCAGGGGTGACGACTTGCCGCAAGTCGAATATAATCAGCAGGTGAAAGGGTGCTTAATCGGATATGATAACCCGGATATCCTTTAATTCCATTGTTCCCCCGAATTCAGCGACTCATTTGCTGGCCTTCCGCGTACTCAAAGGTTATCTCGACCACAGGGGGGTGGGGCGGCATTTTTGCATCCTGTTTAACCTCTTCAAAACAGACACCGACTGCAGGGAAATCGCCCGGGAGATTACCAACCAGAACGTTGCGGCGGCCGCCTTTTCCACCTATCTGTGGAATGCATCCATGATCGGCAGCGTCTGTGAACAGATAAAAGAGACGGATATCGATCTGCTCACCATTTTGGGCGGCCCCCAGGCATCCATCACAGCGGAGCGGATGATACAGGAAAACCCCATCGACCTGATCATCAAGGGACCGGGAGAGGATGTGTTTTGCCGTGTACTGGATCAGGTTCGGGGAAAAAACCATGACTGGCATCAGATTCCGAACCTGGTGTACCGGAAAAACGGCCGGGTCGTTCAAACTGAATCGGACCGCACCTTTGATGTTCGTCGTCAGAACTATCCCCTACCGGTTGAAGAGGGGACGTCCCCGTTCTTTTTTTATGAAACCTCCCGGGGGTGCCCGTTTGAATGTCGATTCTGCGCATGGGAAACCGATCGCAAACGCCGGATCCGGTTTTACCCGAAACAGAAGATAGAAAACGATCTAAAATCCATTTTCAACCTGCCCCATGTACGGTTTTTGAGCCTGTGCGATTCAGACCCGTTTCTGAACAGGGGGCACGGGATCTGGGTGCTGGGCACGATTCGGAAACTGAATGCGCTGAGAAAGGGCAGGCGATGGCCGGAGATCATTCCCTCCTTTGAAATCAATCCTGAGTTTATCGACGACGGGGTCATCGATGAAATCGGGAGACTGCCCGTGAGCGCAAACACCATCGAGTGCGGACTCCAGACCGTTGACGAACATCTAAACAACCGTGTCCTGAACCGTAAATTCAACAAAAATCTGTATTTCAAGAACTTCAGGAAACTGCAACGGCGCGCAAAAGACAGGGCCAGCCTGTCGATCATATACGGCTTGCCCGGAGACTCCTATGAAGGATTCAGAAAGACCGTCGACACGATTTTTTCCGAGCTGAAAACCGGGCATTTCATAGGCTATCGGTTTAATGTATTGCCGGGCTCCTATTTCTGGGAGCACGCCAAAGACTACAACCTGGTCTTTGAAAAAGAACCCCCGCATCGGATTATCAGCAGTGACACGTTTTCAAAAGAAGATATTCGAAAAGCCGGCAGATTGACGTTTTACATGTATCTGTTCTCCACGATCCTGAAGGGGATCATGCGCGTTGTTGAAAAAAATGTCCCCCGCAATCAATTACCTGTGTATGAAAAAATCATGGAACAGATATCCGATCATCACCCGGAGTTTGTTTCACCCCTGTATGACGATTTTGTAAAAGAGGGGGATTTTGAATTCGTGTTCAGGTTGGGTGCGTATTTAAATGACAGGCGATCTGTTCGTCAAAGATATGATATCATCCGGGACGCACGGGAGATCGTGCAAAACCACCGGCCGGCGGCAAACAGAGGAAAAGATATCCTTATATGAAGATACTTTTCATTAACCCGGGCGTATCCCGAGCCTATTCCGGGCACATCGAAACCATTGCCCGGAAAGGCTGGAAGGGGGCTCGGTTTTTAAATAGGGATATCAGGCGGCACAACCGATATGCCAAAAGGGTCTTTTACGGTCTGGGGCTCTTAACCCTTGCCTCGGGGCTTCCCAAAGCGGTTGAATGGCGCTTTGTGGACGAAAACCTGGAAAAAGGGGATCTCCAAAAAATTTACAAAGAAAACCCCTGTGACCTTGTGGCGATTACCGGCCAGGTGATACAGAGTGACCGGACCCTGGAACTGATCCGTTATTTTACCGAAAAAGGGACATACGTTCTGGTGGGCGGGGTTCACGCCACCGGATTTTGGGAGGATTACCTCCGAAACGGCGTGACCGTCATTATCGGGGAAGGAGAGGCGCTCTTTACAGCATTTTTAAAAGACTATGCAGACCGCCGCCCCCGACCCCTCTACCGGCAGAGCCCTGACGACTGTATCGATCTGAAAACCTCCCCCGTGCCTGACTTTTCAGTCATTTCAAGATACCGGTACAATTTGATCGGCGTCCAGACAACCCGGGGGTGCCCCTACCGCTGCCGGTACTGCAATGTCTCCAACATACTGGGGGAATCATATCGCCACAAACCCGTCGAACAGGTCCGGGAAGAGGTCCTGCGTGTGAAACGGATCTGGCCCGAAAGCATGTTCTATTTTTATGACGACAATCTTTTCGGGGACAGGGAATACGCAGTCCGGCTGTTTCAGGCGTTAAAGAATATCGATCTTGGGTCCTGGGGGGTTCACGCCGATATCTCGGTGTCACAGGACCCGGGACTTTTGGATCTGATCACCGCAAACGGAAGACCGTATCTTGCCATCGGGTTTGAAACCCTGTCGGCGGAAAATGCGGATGCGCTGGGAAACAGAATGAAGGCCGCGCTTCTCTCCCGGTATGATGAAGGGGCCACCCTTTTAAAAAACAAGGGGATCGAGGTGGCCGGCTCCTTTATGTTCGGCTTTCCGGGTGATTCTGAAGCAACGCTTCATGAGATCTTGGGGTTTATTCAGCGGCATGGCATCAGAGGCTATATCACCCGGTATACCGTCATCCCCGGCTCGGCGCTCTATGACGAGATATTGGCGGCTTATGAGGCGGAAAAGGGACCTATACGGGAAAGGGGCACGGCCCGGGCCCGTATCCTCAATGAGTATTTCATGGAAAGAAACGGATTCGGTGTCTGGGATACCGAGGATATGATCATCAGGGCCCTGAAAGCGTCCCATACATCCGGGCTGCCGTTGCCCCAGATCGATGCCCTGGCGGTATTCAGAAGTTTTTTTGCCTGATTTGACCGGATTTCCTATTCAGGCCTGTATCCGCTATGACCGCAAATAACGGTTGGATTCCCGCAAACCTGCATTCCCAGAGCCTCTGGGATTAACAGCCAATTTGTGATCAAGTATGCGTTTTGTTGAAAATCATATCGGTTGTACGTATCGTGGAGGA
>Ga0233437_1000222_pt1 | contig 139379 bp, 151 predicted proteins | sample SI_122_August201_FD_182714 | JGI IMG/M metagenome (GOLD analysis project Ga0233437, IMG submission 182714) | Seawater microbial communities from Saanich Inlet, British Columbia, Canada - SI_122_August2016_200_MG | ecosystem: Environmental > Aquatic > Marine > Inlet | place: Canada: British... | reverse complement strand
AATGTTAAACAATTGGCACAATGTCAAATACAATCAAAAAATAAAAATTGGAAAATCAACTGTTGAAGTTTATGATGCAGGACATGTTCCTGGCTCTGCAATGTTTGTTTTGAATATGGATGGCAAACGAATTCTTTATACAGGAGATTTCAAACTTGACGCAACAAGAACTGTTGATGGTGCAAAAATTGATTTGAAAAATATTGATGCTATTTTTATGGAAACAACATATTCTGCACGAGATCAAATTCAGAGAAGTGTTGCAGAAAAAGAACTTGGAAAAATAATACATCAAACTGTTTCAAAAGATGGAATTGCAGTTTTGCCAACATTTGCATTAAGAGCTTCAGAAATTATAATGGTTCTAAACAAATTGAAAATTAAAGTTCCAATTTATCTAGATGGAATGGCAAGAGCTGCAACAGACATTGCTCTGAAACACCCACGCTTTTTGCGAAACTCAATCGAACTTAGAAAATCTTTAACTGCAGTTCACAAAATTAGAATGCACACAGAAAGAACAAGTATACTTAACAAACCTTGTGTAATTGTAACAACTGGTGGTTGCATGGATGGTGGACCAATTGTTCATTATCTAAAACATCTTTATGCAAGAAAAGATTGTGCACTAGTTTTAACAGGATTTCAGATTCCAAAAACAGCTGGAAGATATCTTGTTGATACAGGTAGATATGTAACAGATGAACTTGACTTAAAACTTGGAATGCAACTTTTTCAACTTAGTTTCTCAGGTCACGCAGGCAGAAGTGAACTACTTCGGTTTGTAAAAAATATCCGACCAAAGAAAGTTGTTTGTATGCATGGAGACCAATGTCATAGATTTGCAACAGAATTAAAAAGTCGTTTCAGCATCGAAGGTCTTGCTCCTAAACCTGGAGAAATTATCGAAATATAATCATGCAACAAGAAATAATCTTGTTTATCATTGGAGTAATTGGATTATGGTTAGGTGCAGGTATAACAATTAATGGTGCAGTAGAGATTGCTAAGAAATTTAAAATATCTTATCTTTTTGTTGGACTTACAATTTTATCAATTGGAACTTCACTTCCAGAGATTTTTACACATATTGCATCTAGTTGGAAAATTCTAAATGGTATTGAAGCATCAGGTGTTGCAGTTGGAACTAACATTGGCTCAAACATTATTCAGATTACATTAATTATGGGTATGCTTGGTTTGTTTGCAGTTATTAAATCATCAAAACAAATTCAAAAGCGTGATGGACTAATTATGCTTGGTTCAATTGCATTACTTTGGTTATTTGGATTAAATGGAGTAATATCACAAATAGAAGGACTTGCACTTGCAACACTTTATGTAATTTATATTTACTGGATTTCAAGAAGTGAGAAATCAATTAAAGAATTAATTGATCCACATCATAAGCCACTTAGTAAGAAAAAAGAACGACATATTTTCATAGATATAGGACATGTTTTATTTGGTTTAGCGTTACTTGGCGTTGCATCAATGTGGGTTGTTGACAACACACTTTTCTTTGCAAATCATTTTGGAATTGAACAAACATTTTTTGGACTTGTTGTAATTGGAGTTAGTACGGCCTTGCCAGAACTAACAACTGCAGTTCGTGGAGTTATGAAAGGAGCAAAACAAATGTCTCTCGGAGTTTTAATTGGTTCGAATATTACAAATCCTATGCTAGCTCTTGGAATTGGAGCAGCAATCTCTGGCTACAAAGTTAGCCAATCAATTCAGTGGTTTGACATACCGTTCTGGTTCTTTATCTCTGCACTCGCATTATTATTCTTCCATAGAACAAAGAGATTAGAAAAATGGGAAGCTGCAGTTTTAGTAATTTCATACATTGCATATGTTGCATATAAAATCTATGGAGTTATTTAAGGCCAAGGATATGGGACTAATTTAGAAATTTTAATGATTTTATATTGATTGTTTTTATCAGCTACAACTATTCCAATATCAATACCTGAACGTTTACTGTGCTCCCAGATAAGTTGTCTACACATAGAACAAGGAATTACAGGATGTTTATCTTTACCAACTGCTGCCATCGCAACAACTTCATGTTCGCCATGATCAGCAGCATGAGCTAATGCTGCCTGCTCTGCATGTAATGTAAGTGAATAACTATCTGAAAAATAACGACCTGAACTATACACATTACCATTTTTAGTTAGAACTACGCAACTAAAAAGCGGTCCTTTAGTGGGCACGTTACACTTTTTCAGAGCATTAATAGCTTCTTTAACTAACTCATCGTATTTAGTCATTATATATTAAAATCTTATTTCTTTAAAACTTTGTGATGGAAATAAATCTTTCCTAAGATTTTGTTTTTCTTGCAGTAAGTTGCGATCTCTTTCTCAACCTCGTGCCAGTAAGGATTTTCTTTTGAATAAATATCTTGGTATTTCTTAACTAATTTTGGATCATGGCTCTTCAGAAAATTTAAAATATTTCCGCGAATAGATGGATAAAGATTAAGATTCTCAAACCAATACTCATCAACAAAGTTTTTTGTTTTGCTTATAATTGCTTTCCAATCAGTGATTTCTGGCAAGATAGGTGAAATAAAACAATAGGTTTTCAAACTTGCTTTTTTCATTTTCTTTAGTGCTACAATTCTTCGTTGTGGAGATGAACCAATTGGTTCAATTTTCTTCTGAACATTCTCATCTAAAGTTGATATAGATATACCTACAATTATTTTCTTAAATTGCTTAAACAAATCAATATCTCTTACAATTAAATCAGACTTTGATTGAATTGTAATATTTGGTTGAAAAGGAATTAATTTCTCAAGAACCTGGCGAGTTAGCTTATAGCGAGCTTCTGGAGGGTGATATGGATCAGTAGTTGAAGAAAAGTAGACTTCTTTACCTCGGAATTTTTCACCATTTTTTACTAAATCAGGAGCATTAATCTTTGCATCTACAAACTTGCCCCATTCTTCTTTGTGACCTGTAAACCGCTTCATAAATCTAGCATAGCAGTATATACAACCATGCATACAACCAATATAGGGATTTACAACATAATCTGCACTAAGCCCGCTCTTCACTAATATTGATTTAGATTGTATTTCTTTAATTTTCATGTTAAATATCGTAAAAATGCTTTCAAATCAGAAGGGTTTCTTAGTCCATATTCGTCTTCTGCAAATGTAGCTATCTGGACAGGGACTTTGAATTTCTTGCAGATTTTTATATTTTGTTTAATTCGACCTAGCAAAAGGTCTCGCTTTTTGCCTTCAACTTTCAGAATGTGAGAAAAGTCTACCAAGTAAGTTTTTCCAGTGTCCCTAGCTAACTTTGCTAAAACTTGATTAAAATTGCTTCTGCGGTAGTGTGTATGGTTTCGACCAGTAGAAGTCTCGATGTTAGTGAAGTATTTGACCCATTTAGCTTCCATTATCAACCGAATTGTTGTCTCATCTGTTGAACTAGCCACTACAAACCGTGCTTGTTTGGCCTTTTTTCTGACTGAATCAAGCTCTTTTGGCTTAGATGCAAGAATAAACATACCTTCGCCAGGATTTGGCTTTTCATATGCAAACATAATATCTGCACCTAATTCTTTAGCTCTAGCTAACAGTTTTTTCTCATTTTTCTTAGGTAGAACTATATCTTGCATTAAATACGTAGAAATAATAATTTAAAAAGGTTCTAGATATGATTAATTAATTCAGAATTTTCTCGGATATAATCAATTAATTCTGTCTTCTTATATGATAAGAATACTAAATAACTATTCTGTTGAATATGCGAACCTGCTGGTTCAATTGCAATATTATTAAAATCTTTATCTGGATACGCCTCTTGGACTAAATCTTTAAACATGCAACATTCTATTCCCATATTTGGACCTAACTGTGCAGTTGCTGCCTTTGGAGAACGACCCATACCAATTGCCCAACTCCATCTATGAAGCACTAAACTATTTGTAGAATCACCTTGCTTATCTCTGATATCATTTTTTATTTTCCATGGAGCTATAGCCAACGTATCTGATTTAGATAAATAACTATGTAATGATTTAGTAAATAATGCCGTGCGCTTGTCTTCATTTGCATAGCCCTCAGCACATTCTTTAAATAACTCTAAATCATAAGGAAATTCTATTTGGAAATTTAATCGCTGTGGCTTTTTTGTCATAAAATATATAATAAAATAAGTTTAAAAGATATTTGATTGTACTTAAAAAGGTTCTAAAATTCTATAAGTCAGCAAGAGTAGAGCCATTTCTAACAAGTTCTACTACTTCTTGCTCGTTAGAAGGTAAAAATGCTAAATAAGCATTGTATGTAACGTGCTTATTTTTTGGTGTGATATTGATGTCACTAAAATCTTCGTCAGGATGTATTTCTTTTAGTATGTCTTTAAGCATACGACATTCAACTTTCAATCCAAGACCCCAATTCTCAAGCGCTTTTTTTGCAGAAACTAAAGTTATTGAACTACTCCATTTACGAAGCGCCTTTCCAATTAAACTATCATTATAATGCCCGAGATAGCCCTCAGACCCTTCAACACATGCAATCCGATGTATATCTTTAGCTACTGCAGAAGGTGTCATAACAATAAAACTCGACTTAACTAAATAATCATACAATGTTCGAGAAAACATTTCATTATTTGCACGTATATCAACATAAGGTTCAGCACACGCTTTTAGTAATTCAAAATCATAAGGAAAGTCTACCTGCATAGTTATTATTTTAGATTTTCCCATAGTAATAGTAAATAAAAAAAGTTAAAAGAGTTATCTTATGCCTCTGGATTTCTTTCCAGCAGATGTAAGTCCCCTATAAACCCTTCCAGTAGATGGTTTCTTACAAAGGAAATTCAGCTTACGGTCGCTAAATATACGTGCGTGGTTTGGGTCAACCATAATTATTTCATAAAATTCGCTCTTTGAATCATCTCCAACCCAATATGAATTTAAAACTTCAAGATTTGGATATTTTCTAGCAGACCGTTCTTCAGCAATCCGTTGCTTGCTTTTTGCAACAGGAAGGTTAAGCATAACATGTCTTTTTGGTCTTCTAGCGTGATTTACAACAGGTTTTTTTGCAGTTCCCTTCTTAACTCTGGCTCTAACTACAATTATACCTTGTTTTGCTTTATAGCCCAATCTTCGTGCTCTATCAAGTCGAGTAGGTTTAGCAATTCTAACAACTGCAGAGTCTTTTCTCCAGTCTATTAGGTGCTCCTTATACTCTTTCTTCATATTTTTGAGCGGGTTTTTCCATAAATTTTGTATTTGTTTATACATTGTACTTCCTATTCATATTCCCTTTTTATAAATGTTCTTTGGGATTGCCGACGAATTTTAAATTCGCGGAACCGCAAATCTTCGATTTGTCGGTGTAAAACCTTTCTAAGAAAGGGATTACGTATATAGTGGGGTATAATAACCATTAAAAAGCTTTTTGGTGTAGCATATTCAGAAAAGGAGGCTTTTGCTCATAAGGACAGGAGTGCGTTAAGGTTATATAACGCACGACTCCGATTGTTGCGAAAGCAAAAGAAAAAATGGCAAATAAAATAAATGCTGGAAAATATTTGAAAATTGTGCTAGGGTTACTCATAATCGTTGCAGGACTATATAGCTATACATTCACATGTATTGGTGGATATCCTTGGTATTGGGATTTAATTCGCCTAATTAAGGGTGGATTTGGAATAGGTATAATGTTTATAGGATTATTAGTAGCAGCAATCGGTGCAACTGATTAAAAAACATCTTATTTTTTATTTTTTATAATTTTACTTATTTTCGTTTGATTTTAAAGCCGTAAGCAGATAAATCATTATGTTTAAAAGAAGGCTTTCTCTTTCTACGTCTGCTAGAATTAAAATTTAGTTTAGGTATATTTATTTTCTGTCTTTTGCTAAAGTTGAGTTTTGGTCTGCTAAAACTTGATTTATTAAATCTTGGTTTTGGTCGATGGTAACTTTTAGAGCTTCCACCAAACTTTCCTTGCTTTCCAAGTAGATAAATCACTGCTACTGCAATTACTAAAATAATTACTACAATATACCATCCAGTCTTTCCAGATACGTTAATATTTTCAAATTTCTTTGAAATTGCTGCTCCAAAGTCTGCTGTTGGAGTATCATCCTCGTCATCATTGTCAGTAGTTGTTGTGGTTGTGTCATCATCATCTGTTGTGGTAGTATCTTCTTCTTCATCATCTGTTGTGGTATTAAGGGCGCCTCCGCCTCCTCCACCGCCTCCGCCTCCTCCGCCGGAGCCAGAGCTAGAATCATCATCTCCACTACTAACTGTTGGATTCTGCGCTACAATATAAGAAAATAATTCTGCTGTTGGGTCAGTTATTATCCAAGTAGTGGTATCTGCATCAGTATCATAAGTTCTATTTGCATAAATTGTTATGTTTGTGCAATTAACAAACGCACCACTAGCAATTGCTTCACAATCCCATAAATCTTCATCACTTCCAGGCATTTCAAAAGTTACATTATCTGGAGCGCCATTTGTGAATATACCATCATTACCTGCCCATGCACTATCATTCATCCACAGATAATCTTCTGTTGAACCTGAAGACTGTCCTGTTGCTGTTCCAATATCCATATCAAGATTATCTATTGCTTGGGAAGCTGAAGTATCAATACCACCAATCTCTACACCCATAATATTTCCTCCAGAAGTAGTCTGATTTTGAGAAATATCAATTTCAGGTGTATCTTCAGGATTAAGTGATTCTCCTAAACTTGAATTACTACTACCTGCTGTAGAACATGCAGAACCTTGTGCATTAAATCCAGAACCTGTATCAACTAACCAAGACTGGTCAGAATCAGGGTCAGTAAACTTCATAGTTTTTCTTCCCGCAGTTGCTTTTGTTGTAAAGTTCAAACAACCTGTTTTTGCACAGTTTCCAGATATGTCACAGACTTCAAGCTTGTAATAATAACTTGTCGAATTATTTAATCCATATTCAAGTGCATCTGTATGTGTTAAATTATTAATCTCTGCTGTGTGTTTGAAATTGTATTTTGTTCTGTTTGCATTATTATCATTCCAAATACCTCTATCTCTAATTGTTGAATTTAATACACTACATGAGCTATCTGTAAAGTAGAAATACAGTGTTCCATTTGAACGTTCATCTGTTGAATATTGTATATCAGCACTATATTGATGCTCAAGCTCTTTTTGTTTTTTAATTGTAGGTGCTGTATGGTCTGTTGAATCTTCTTCAAGAGTTCCAGAACAAACAACCTCATCTATACAAGCAGAATCTGCACAATTTGTAAATCCATTCATATCATCATCTTGTGGTGTATTACAATCCTCAATTGATTTAAATCCTCTATCTTCATCAAGATATATGCTCTTACAATCTGGGTCTTCAAATGCATAAAATCCATCATTATCTAAATCAATTTTTCCAATTGAATTACAATCTTCTAATCTAAAATCAACTTTTCCAGGTGAATAATACCCTGGTCCCACTGTATCTTCTGGGCTAGTTGCAGTTGTATTTTCACCAGCAGTTACTGCATAAATCCTCATATCATTAGATGGAATATATAAACTTGGGAAATTCATCAAATCTGTTTTCTTTACAGTTGCCATCATACCTTGCAATTCACCACACATTTTCTTTGTATGTGCTTCTAACCTAATACTAGCTGCTGTCCAATTACTATTTACACATCTTTTTGCAGTAAGAGTTTCTTGAAGGCCATCATTAGACCATTGCCATTCTGCAATTAATTTAAATTCAAAACCAGCATTTGCACCATTATCTGAATTACAATTATTTGTTTCATCTCCATCCGTATCTAAATACCAATATCCTTTTGTTGCTTGACGTCCTGAACCATCACTTCCATCCCATAAAGTTTCACCATTACATGCAGCAGCATAAGTCATACCTCTTAATTCAATACCAATTCCATAATCATCATCCATTTCTTTAATTCCGAGCATACAAGCATCAACCCATTCATTTAGACCTGTTTCTGAGCAATTATCTGAAGAAAGCATTTGTGGCATTCCGCTTTCCATATCTTTAAATGTATTATGAGAACCAACTCCTTCACACCATCCACCTTGTTCCATTGTTGATAAAAGACCTGTATCATTTGCAGTTCCATCTACTGTTCCTGCACCCGTTCCACCCCATTCGCAGAACTGTGTATTTAATGATGTATTAATTGCTTCACAAGCTGTAACATTAGTTATAGTTTCATTAAAACAAGTAGGTACACATATTTGCATATTATCATTATATGAATCAACTTTAATTTCGCAATATGGGTCTGCATCACAAGAAGTCGCATCTATATCTGGTTGGAATGTAGTTGAATTCCATGGCGCATATGCAGGTCCGCAATGTTCTCCTAAAGAAGAGCACCAAGACCAACTACCTTCTGAAACCCATACACAAGCATCTCCATCAGTAGCATCTGCTGAAAACGTTCCATTTTGATATGAAGTATTACAAGCACTTACATTGTTAAAATCCTGACAATTAATTTCTCTCTTAGCCTCACACTGATGCATAAAGAATCCACCCATTCCTGGCCCAGCATCATGTCCAATCATCATCTGATCAAACCAAGCACATCCAGGTTGTTCACCACATTCAGTGCTATTATCATCATAAGCAGCACAATCACCACCCGATACTGCACCTGTTACCGTTGTATTTGGTTCACACCATCCAGCACCCCATTCACATAAGCCGCCCGTCACAGCAGCATCACAAGAAGCTTGTGTTTCATAAACATTTGATCCATTAGAATACTTTGCAAAACATTTTGGTTCACACACTCCATTACCACTCCAAGGATCTGCAACCCAACTACACCAAGAATTACCTTCACAATCTGCCTGCCCTCTTTGAAGTGTCTCATTCCAACGACATGAGAACATACCATAATCACACCATCCACCTTGAGGACTATATTGGTCAGCATTCCATACACAATAACTTCCATTAACTGCTTCGCAACCAGTTTGAGTTGATTTTGAAAAACAATCATCTGATTTCGTGAAATTTATCTCGCAGAAACTTTCTGAAAACCATTTACAATTTGCTTCATCTGCACATCCTGTTTGATTTGTATCATATGTCCAGCAACTTTCACCTTTCATTCCACATCGTTCTATTTGTGTCCACGGGTCTTGGAACCATGTACAATTTCCATCATCAGTACAAGTTGTTGTATCTAAATACTTCCAACAATTAGCCATTTCTCCGCCACCGCAGAATGGATCAAATATACAATTTGGATCATCACAATCACTTAAACCATTATTATCATTATCACTACCATCAAAACAAATTTCTGCATCAAAATTAGTTGGCTTACACATTCCATCATATTCATCCCACTTACAAGTTCCTTGTGCACCACCACCATCCATATTACAATCTGTTTTATCATAACAGAAGAAACAATCATCTAAACAACCTTTTGCACTTATTTCAAGGCAATTTTCCGTAGAATTATCCCACTTACACCCACCTGTACTAGCATCACAAGCTTCTTCCGGAGTAAATTCTCCACCTGAGTAAAATTCGCAAGATGGACAGAAATTATCACAGTTACCATGTAGTTCTATTTCAGAAGGTATATCACAATATCCATTTTGTACAAAACCATCATCAACTACCCATAAACAATATCCTTTCTTTGAAGCACGACAATCTGTTTGATTATTACATGCCCAACAAGAAGAATCACAACCATACAAAGATTCTCCTGTTGGCATCTCACACCAAGAATGTGCTTCTGGACAATCTGCTGTTCCACAAATACTTTCGGTTTTCCAAATTCCACCTAAGAATTCGCAATTTTTCTTTGTTTTAATTTCATCAACATCTGTAGCCATATCTCCTTTAAATCCACATTGGCTAGATGTATTATCCCATTTACAAGGCATATACCATGGATCACTAGAAATTTGCTCACAAAGAGTTGGACTATCTATTGCATTATAATCCATACAATGAGATGCACCTTCTGGAGTTTCAGACATCTGATCCCAACAAGTTGTATCATAAGTTGTGTTACATGTTGAACCTTGCCATTTACAACATGTTGAAAGCATAGGTATTGCTTCGCAAAGAGTTTGATTAGTTACATTATTTACCATATAACTTGTAATGTTTTCACAAGAGATTGTAGTAGAACTAATAGTATCATTACAATCTGCAGTGCTATTATCATAAATACAACCTCTTACAGCATCACATTCCTTTTGCTGATTATCAAATATCCAACACCCTGGATTTTCTAATTCAATTAAATCTTTTAATTCACAATCTGTTCCATTCCATTTACCCCAACCAGATGAAATACAAGTACCTTCTGTGGTAAAATCGCCTATACCTTTTGCAGATTCATAACAAAAACCCGTCATATTCTGCCACATACAATTTGCAGTATTACAATCTGCTTCATTTCCACCAGACCATGAATCATAATTCTGACAACCATATCCACCCATACACCAGCCACCTGCAGTTTGATCCCATGTACAAGTCATATTATAAGCATTACTTTCGCAAGCAGATTGATTTGTATTATCGTAATTCCAGCAAGACCGTTTTTCGCACCAACCCCAGTCCCAACCAGCGTCAGTTGAAGTTGTCCAATTACAATCTGCTGAAATATCACATTCACTTTCAGTCCAATGAGATGCGCAAGTTTGCTCATAACAAGTTCCATACATTGCATCCCATGTGCAATTATTAGCAAGGCACGTATCATTTGTATAAGCATCCCAACATTTTACACCACCTTCTTCACACCAACCACTAGAACTTTGGGTCCATTCACAATCAACAGTTGAATCTCCATCGGTGTCTGCTGCAGAACAACTATCATTAGTTGAATAATCCCAGCAACCTCTTTCTACACAGCCACCAGAGCCCCACCAGGATTCCCATTTACATTTTGAACTAAATGTATCATTTGTACAATCAGTTTGATCTAAATCATAGCAATTTTCAGTTGAAAGAACATCACACTGGCCCCAACCACTACTCCAAGTACATCCTTTAGCATCACAAGTGCTTTCGCTATCATAACCCCAGCAGTTTTCTTCATAACACCAGCTTGAAGTGTTATCCCAATAACATTCTCCAGAAGTACTTGCTATACAATTAGCCTCACCATTATAACTACCACAAGATTTACTCTGACAATTTTGCCAATACTCACTCCATTCACAATCTAAACCATATGTAACGGAATCAGTTTCACAAGCAGATTGACTTGCATCAAATTGAGTATCCCAACAACCATATTCATAACAATGATCTCCAGAATCCCACCAGCACGAAAGTGCTGTTGATGTGCAAGCAGAATAAGTTAATAAATCTTCGCATCCTGTAGAACCCATACAACTTGGATTTTTCCAATAACAGCTTGTTGATGCATTACATAATGTTTCATCTGAGTTATAATTCCAGCAACCTTCATATAAACATGAATTATCATTAGTTCCATTCAAACCACTATCACTCCAAAAACAACCAACACTTGTATTACATCCAGTTTCATTAGTTATATCTGGGCAACCTGGACTAGAACACTGACCTTGAGCTTTCCACTCACAACCCGTTGATACATTATCTGCATTACTTGAACAAGTTGTAGTATTATAATAATAGGAACAACCTTTTTCATAACAATAATTATTATCTCCATTCCATATACAATCACCCGATGGGTCTGTTTCACAACCACTTGTGGTATTATTACTAAAATATGACCAGCAACCTTTTACAGAACAATCTCCCTCAGTTGCTCCAGAACCCCAACTATTCCATATACATCCTGTTTGTGCTTCACAAGAAGTGTCATTAGTATTAGATCAGCAATTTGTGCTTAATTGACTACAATAAGTATTTACATTCCATGAACATGAAGAATCTAATTCACAATTACTTTTACCATAATAATCTGAACAACCTGGTTTGTTACAATAATCTCCAGAATCCCACCAGCAACCTAAATAAGAACCTGTACAATCAGAACTTGCTGAAAAATCAGAACATCCTGAAGGACCTTGACAAGATGTATTTTTCCATTGACAACCAACACTTGCATCATAACAACCTGACTCATTATTATAATTCTGACAATTAGCGGATTCCTGACACCATCCTGTACTCCAGCCCATATCTGAATCAGTTTTCCAGAAACAACCATCTGTGCTTGCAGAAGTACAGTCTGCTTGGATTTTAATATCCCAGCAACCTTTACTCATACACCAAGAGCCCCAATCATCCCACCAACAGTCATCTGCACTACCATCACTATCAGTATCAACTGCTTCGCAAGTTAATTGGTTTGTCTCATCATAATCCCAGCAATTATCTGCCGAAACTATTGTGAATAAAAATATAGCAGTAAATATAGAGAAGATAGCTAAGGCCACTACTTTTGGTTGAAATTTCAATGCTCTCACACACGCTCACAAAGTTTTAATCTAAAAATACTCTTTTATATTATATATCACTTATTGAACACTCAAAAGTAATTACTTCTTTTTAGCTGGAGATAAAGTAAAATTTCCAAAATTAATCTTAAATCCTTTCTTTTTATGATTATTATTAAGTAATCCAAAACATACTGCACAGACAATTCCAATAACAACTATTGAACTAGCTGTTTTCTGATTACCACTAAGAGCACTAAAATCAAATTCACCTAAACCTGCGCCAAATGCTCCAAGAGGATAATCTGAAGTATTTTCATCTGTTGTTTCTTCAGTTGAAACAGTTTCATCGGTTGTTTCTTCAGAACTAGTTTCAGCTTCAACTTCTTCCTCAGTTGTTGTATTTTCTTCTACTGTTTCTTCAGTAGTGGTTTCTTCTTCATCTTCATCAAAGGTGCCACCTGAGCTACCTCCTCCACCTCCACTGCCTTCATCATCATCGTCATCATCTTCATCATCTCCAGAAGTGCAACTATCTGCAACAGCAACTACAAAATCCGAAGGAACAGATGTAGTTCCATCTGAAGCAGTTACATTAATTGTATAATTTCCTGAAGTTAAGCAACTAAAATCTCCCTCAATAAGTCCTACAGAAGAAATAGTAAAATCAGATAAACTAATACTCATTGTATAAGACAAAGTATCTTCATCATAATTATTAATATATGTAGAAACATCATAAGACCAATCAGTTTCATCTGATGTAGTATTTGGTATTACAGACCATACTGGTGCAGAAACATCTGAAACAGTTAAATTCCAATTTTGTGTTGAACTTTGATTAAGTTCATCTGAAACATTCAAAGAAAGTGTGTGAATTCCAACAGATTGCAAACCCATAGTATAAATTAAATCTTCAGTTGTATTTATTTCAACATCATCTATTAACCAACTGTAACTTATATTATTATAAACATCTGAATCACTTACATTAACTAAAATAGTAAGAGTATCATTTTCAATAATTGTTATGTTTGCTAAAGTTGTAGAAACACCTGTTCCATTATTCCAAACCCAATCGTCAATTGTTGGTGCGCTATCAACAAAAAGAGTTAAAGTTGTATTAGCAATATTATTAATTGAATCATTTGCATAGAAAGTTAAATTATGCTCTCCTGCAGTCCAATTAACATCTACAAACCAATTTGTTGATGTATTATATGCATCATATACATTTACTGCAATACTATTATACCAAAAAGTATTAATTCCACTTATATCTGTTGCAGTAAAAGTTAATGTTGTGGTATTTGGTTCTAATACTGAACCATCTGCAATATTTTCAGAGTAAGTTAAATTTGGATATATGAAATAATTTGCTGCTGCAAGAATATTAATTCTTGGATAAGAAAGACCTGAACTAGCATCTGCAATTAAATCTCCTTGTTCTTTAAGTGCATCTTCAATTTGTTGTGTAGTTATGGTTACACCTTCAATAGTTGCAATTTGATTAAGAATTGCTGCAGCACCTGCAACATGTGGAGTAGCCATTGAAGTTCCACTCATCTGAGCATAATCACTATTTGTATAATATGTCGAATTTATAGTTACGCCCGGTGCTAATAAATCAAGAATTGAACCTCGATTATAATAAACTGTATCTGAATCATCAACTCCACCTACTGATGTAATATTTGAACCACAAGCAGGAGAACCAATACCTGTTGTATCTCCATCATTACCTGCTGCAGCAGAAACAAAAAGTCCTTGAGCAGCAGCACTATTAGATGCATTAACTACACCTCCATCTGAATAAGCATCACATGCAGAACTTGAAGTAAATATAATCTCACTTCCACCACTTACAAGACTTAAACTCATAGTAATAACTGAAATATTAAATTCAGTTGCATTATTTACACACCAATCAATACCTGCCAAAACTTGAGATGCGCCGGTGCTTCTATCTGCACCAAAAACTTTCATAGCAATTAAATTAGCATCTGGAGCAATACCTGTAATAGTTCCGTTTGCTGTAGCAATACCTGCAACATGACTTCCATGACCGTGGTCATCAACAGGGTCCATATCATTATTATAAATATCTTGCCCACCAACAACTTTACAACCATCACCTAAACAGCCACCTAAATCTGCGTGATTATAATTTATACCTGTATCAATTACACAAATTGTCTGTCCTGCTCCAGTTAAATCAACACCATTTAACTGTAATGCATGAACATCATCTGCACTAACTAATGGAACAGATGTATCTAAAGCAAGTTCATAAATATGATCATAAAGTATTTTCTCAACATTTTCATCTTGCTCAAGTTCTTCTAGTGCTTGTTCATTTACCTCTGCAGCAAAACCATTCATAACAGCAGAATATTCATAAGTTACATCAACAGCTTCTATTTCATTATCAAAAGTTTTCCAATCTGCATCTTTTATTTCAACAGACTGTTCATTAATATCAATGCCTGCATTTTCATCAAGAACAACAATTACACTAACTGTATCTTCTGTTTTAAATTCTTCAATAATTTCAGAATCAATTTTATCAGATAAATCATTAGAAGTAACTTGTGGAATAAGAATAATTAATACTGCCAAGATAATTAATAATTTTTTATTCAACCCACATCACCACACATTCATTATCATGACAGATACAACTTCCTTGTCCACAATCCATTGTTCCCGGTGCACATTCAGCAGTGCAAAACGCCTCTGAGTATCTTACGATAAAATCCCTATTTATGCAACTAGTTGGGTGGCAGTCTCCTTCAGGAACACAGTCAGCATCAGAAGAACAAATCAAATGTTCTGGAATATTTGAAACATCAACAGGTCTAAATGCAATTATAACGAAAACAAGCCCTATGGCACCGGCTACAGCTGCTATCACCTTGCTATCCATGTAATATAATATATTACTCAAATATAATAATTGTTGACTACTGTATATGGATTACTAATCCCTCTATTGTTTTCTCAACAAAACAGATTTTCTAATCATAAGATTATTAAAGGTTAATATTTAGATAATATATCCTTTTGCACATAAGGACAGGAGCGCATTAAGGTTACCGACAAATCGAAGATTTGCGGAACAGAGAATTTACGATTCTCTTGTATATAATGAGCGACTCCGAACGTTGCAAAGGCAAAAGAAAATGGTATTTAGTCTATCTGAGATAATTCAAATTGGAATAACTGTATTAGCAATTGGATTTATTTTCTCAGGTTATATTAAGAAACCAAAAACATATGATGATATTGAAAGCTATTTCAGTGGAGGCAGATTTAGCCATTTATTTAATTGGGAAGATTTTAAATTCTCAACAATGATTGTCGCGCCAGCAATTATTCTTCACGAATTTGGGCATAAATTTGTTGGTATGGCTTTAGGACACCATAGTTATTTTACTGCATGGCCTACAGGCTTAGGTCTTGGCGTAGTTATGCGATTAATTGGTTCAAGATTCTTATTATTTGCACCTGGCTTTGTAAATATAACTGGAAATGTAACTGCTTCAGAAATGGCCATAATTGCGTTTGCAGGTCCGCTTGTAAATTTAATTTTATTTGCAGCTAGCTGGGCAGCATTAGAATCTGGAAAATTCAGAAAGCATGCAAAAGCATTACACATCTCAAAAACAATTAATATGTGGTTATTCTTATTCAACATGATTCCATTTGGCCCTCTAGATGGCGCTAAAGTGCTACGTGGTATATTAGCACTTATTTAAAAAATATTAAGTAATCTCGATACCAACAAATCAGAGATTTGTGGTTCCACAAATTGTAAAACAATTTGTTGGTAAGAGATATTTTTGATCAAACTTTTCGCAAAAGTTTGTGATGGTGCTAAGGTATTAAGAGGAATTCTAGCAGTTATTTAAATCGTAACTTAAACTTACCATACTTGCCTTTTATTCGGAATCCGTAATCTTCTGAACTGACTGCCTCAGTTCACAAGGCTTTGCTCCTCAAAACTCAAAATATATTCGTCGCAAAATATAATATATTTACTTCCACATTAACTTAAACTTACCATACTTGCCTTTTATTCGGAATCCGTAATCTTCTAGAGATTTTTTAGAACCACCCATAGTGTTTTTTATTCTTTGTCTTATTGCTTTAACTCTTGGAATTCTAAACAAAACTGCTCTCAATATCTTTCTAAAAAGTCTAAGTCTTTTTCTAAGTAATAAATAAATTGCTGCGAGTATAACAGCGACTTTAATTGGACTATCATAATCTTCTGCTGCTCCAGTAAAAACTGCTGCTCCAGTTATTAGGTTTGCAAAAACACTTTCCTCTTCTTCAGGTTGTGTTTCTGATTCAGTTGGTTCTTCAGGAGTTTCTATCTCAGGCTCTATTGGTTGCTCTTCTATAATAATTTCATCTTCAATTGTATCACTGGGTTCAGCTTGGCTTTGCTCAGTTGTATCTGTTTCAATTTTAATTATTGCTTGATTTCCATTTACTTGATTTAATGTAACTTTAACATCATATAAACCATCAGCATCCAAATCAATCAAAATATATTCATCAATATTTATTGTTAGAATATTATCTGAGTTAGAAAAAGTTATTTTAATATAATTTTCTCCAACTTCAATTAATTCAAAAGAATATAATTTACTATCAAATTTAAATAATTCTTTTTCGCCATTTATTAAATTCCTAAATGTTTTTGAAGTTAAAATATTTGGAATTGAACTACCTCCACCTCCACCACCATTATTAGATGGAGGTGTTACTGGTTGTGATACTGGCTCATCCATAGTTGTAAAACTCCAGTCAATAATTTGAATTTTATCTTTACTGTCATCTAATGTTGCATACCATATATAATTTGTGCTATAAGAAAGTCCAGTCCATGTAAAACCTGCACTTGTTCCACTTGCTAAATCATCTAAATTTATAAGAACTGAATCATCGAATGCATCATAAAATGTTACATTAATTAAATCTCCCACATCATCATCATAAACATTAAAACTAATATCCACATTAAGTTCTGTATTTATTAAATTATTATCGGGCTGTCTTAAATCTAAATATGGTGCATTATTAGCTCCTGTTGTAAAATAAGAAGTATCACTCCTTCTTGAACCTTCATCATTAGTAGCTATAACATACCAAGAATAGGTTGTAGCTGAAGAAAGTCCAGTCCACTGATATTCAAGAGTTGACTCAACAGAAACATCATCTAATGTTGTTAATATTGTACCATCGCCAGAATAAAAAATCACATCAAGAACAGCATATTTATCATCAGAAACACTTGTTTGTAAAACAGGATTTAATGGTTGATTTATTGCTCCATCTAATGGACCAATAATATTTGGTTTATTTGGAATATCTCCACCGGGTGTTTGATCTAAAAAAAGTTCATAAAATATATTTGGCTGCGACCCACCTAATCCTGAACCAAAATTTACCCAATCAGAACCATCCCAACAAGTAAATGAATTCATATTTGATATATTAATTTTTAATCCTTCTGATAACAAACATATAGAAGGAACATTTGTTGTTTGTTCTCCATTATCTAATGTAATAGCATGCATCTCAGCATCTAACATAAACCAATCATATGTAACTTCAACCCAAGTACTACTCTGTCTCCAAATGTATCCTGTTGTGTGATTTTCATCGAAAAGAAGAGAACAATTACCTAACTCACCATTATAATGCCATGGATTAGAACATTGTGCATTTGATGGTTCATTTACTTCAACAGCTTGTGAATTAATAGATAAAAATACAAAAGTAAATATAAATACAACTACTAAACTACTTCTTAGTTTTATCATTACCACCACTAAACGCTTTCCTAAGAGCTTGCTTTATATATAATTTAGCACTCTTATTAAACATAAATAGTAGCACTACTACAATTATAAATACTGCTATAATGAAATATATATTTTGTAGTATAGATAAATCAGGTAATCCTGCAAATGCTCCTGTAATTGCAGCAAAAGAATTATCTTTATCTTCAATAACAGACTCTGTTTCTATTATTTCACCTATTGCTTTTTTCTCATCTTCAATAACTGATTCAGGTCTTAAAACTAATTTAAGTAAAATATTAGCTGTGCTACCAGAAACACTTTCCACATTTATACTTAACAAATAATCAGAATTTGCTTGTAAATCAACTTCTTTTGTTTCACCTGAAGACATACTAAAAATCGCATCTTCAGAATCTAAATTTAATTTAACAGTATTTCCAGATACACCATTAACTGTAACTATATGTTTTTCATCATCAAATTGGAAGGCCTTACCTCTATTAATACTAATTTGAAAAGATTGATATTCTTCAGTTAATACATTTGTAACAGTCGAGCTACCTCCACCGCCTCCGCCACCAGAACCTCCTCCAGAGTTATCTCCAGAAGAACCAGAATCACTTGTGGTAATTATAATAACACTTAAATCAAATGGAATATATGAACCTGAATTTGGAACTATATGTCTTCCAGTTTCAACTCCTGAAACATAAAAAATATACTCTTCTTCATTATTTGAAGGAACTTGAATAGAATATCTTGAATTAATTGTCTGAGTGTCTACATTTTCGTCTCCAATTTTAACTGAAACAACTGTTCCATCTTCAACAGCTTCTCCATTTACAGTAACAGTGCCATCAAACCGAACTGGAGTTGCTGGAGGTCCCTCTGCAATAGATATTGGAATAAGCAATACTAACATAATAAGGATTGTAAAAATACATTTAATTTTCATAGTAATAACAACTAAAAAGGGAATAAAAAGATTATGCAGGTCTAGTATATATATATGAAAATATAAAAAAGAAGCACCAAATAGGTGCTATAGTCAAAGGCATTAATATCCATACTAAAATGGCTTTGAGTAGATAGCAAATGTATATGAAAATTTCTCACATTTGCTATATTCAATTAAATTACTCTCGTGGATCATATCCTGGTGCGAAACTGCTATCCATATCAACATTTAGCCAATATCCATTGCCTGTATCCATGTTTTCTACACCAACTAATCCCATTTCTGGATAGTGTGTAAGCACTGTAATTGGGTCCCATAACAGAGTAACAAAGTAGTTTTCTACACTAGAAGTTGTATCAAGTCCACTCTTTGTATATCCGACCATGTTCCAGCTATCATATACAGGATAATCTGGAAGCAAATTACCTCCGCCAAGCATACCTGAATATCTTCCAGCTAATACTAACTCGCGTTCATTACGCATATCAATTAGATATCCTTTTCCATGGTCAAAAGTTGTTAATGTATTATCTACGCCACCATCTGGTGTCCAACTTAACCATTCGTCATTTGCTGCGTCGTAATACCAAATAATTATTACATCATCTTTGATATCATTAAATACAACATCCATACTTGGGTCAGGTAAAATAACTGGTGTTGAAACAAAGTTCCAATCATCAATTAAATCAATTTCTTCATTTGGATATGCTGTTCCAATTTCATACTGAACTTCTGTATTATAGTTTCCTGCTTTATCAAATGCAACAACTGCAAAGCAATAATCTCTTCCTTCATGTATTTTCTTAGTTGGACTTAATTCACTTACATCAATTTTATTTACATCATGAATACTTACAACATCTGCTAATTCTATAACACCATCTTCACCTATATCTGTAAAACATCGGCCATAATCACTATATTTCCATGCATATATTCTATAATAATCAACACCAACTGCATATTGACCAATCTCTGCAGGGTCATTTACTTCATCCCACATAAGTGTGACCGTATCTGGAGCTACAGCATCAAATACTTGCAAATCATCAACTTGCTCGGGGGAAATCATATCATTTGCTACTTTAACACAATCTGCATCACCACGGTTTGTTGCTTTATCTACACCTCTAATACATAATGTATTCAAATAATTAGTAAGCAATGTAAAGTCAAATCCTGCTACTTCAGTTTCATCTGTAAGATACCAAAAATCATTATTTGTCTTACGCTCATATTTCCAAAAATTATCTGGATCAACATCAGAACTTCCTAAAAATGGAATAATTAAGGCATCTGTTGTTCTAGTTATATAATAAATCTCTTCATTTGTTGGATCAATGTTAGGTTGCGTTGGTGCAATAAAATCAGTATGAACTTCTGGTTCATAAATAGAACCTTGATTTCCTGCATAATCTGTAACTAAAACTCTTACTCTAGTTTCTTGACCTTCAGTTCCATCTAAAAGTCTTGAAAAGCAATGCTCAAAAGTTCCAACTAAATCACCACAGCTTCCATCTCCATTATCTTCTGTTCCAGTATTTATATTAGTCATAACAGAATTGTGCCAATCTCCACTATGAACTCCAGCTTCCTCATGGTCTTGAAGTGAAACACCAATAATATACCCACTTACTTCATCAATATCAAAACCTGTGTAAACTGTATTACTTTCTGAATTTAAATAATCTGGACTTGCTTCAATACTATCTACAACAGGTAATGTATTATCATGTGAAAATGCATTTTCATATGTTTCTTCAAAGATATTTCCTGCTTTATCATCTACTGCAATTGTAACTGAACAATCTTCATTTAATCCCCATGCACCTACAACATAATCATATGTCCATAATAAATTACTAACCATGGTCATAGGATTATCTGTAACATCAGCATCAACACCTGTTGGACAATCAATTGTTATTTTAGGAGTGGTTTCAGCAATACCTGAAGCATCACTAAATTTTGCTGTAATTGTCATATTATCTCCATCCATAACAACTCGTCCAGCACCATTACTATCAGAGGTTCCTTCATTATTATCATCTGTATATTTTACATATACAATTTCAGGATTTGTCTTATCAAGAGTGATTAAATTACTAAATGGAATAAGAACAGAATTTCCTGCTTTATCCATAAGTCTAAATGAAACTTGATAAGTTCCTTCATTCATATTTGCTGGGAGTGGGTCTGTTGTATGTTCAAAAGGAGGATTATTAACTCTAACATCTTCTGCACCTGGCCATAATTGCTGTCCACCTGGATAAAATTTTACTCAGTAAATACCTGATAAATCATCTGTAGCACCAATAGTTACAAAATCAATCTTATCTCCAACTTTCATGTAAGTATCACCATCAAATAAGTCTAAAGCAGAATCACTTGTATGATATGGATTAACCGTATCAAACCAATATGGACCATAAATAATAAAGTTTCCAATATTACCTGCTGAATCTGTAGCAAAAACCCAGAAATAGTTTAACTGACCATCATCAAAATTACATGTGTGATCGCGAGCAGTTGCAGGTAGAATTGTACTACCTTCACCACTACAATAAGCAGTATATTTTACTATTTCAGCAGGACCATCATCACTTGCAGCACCCCATTGAAAAGTTACTTCAGGATTATTGCTCTCATCATAATGCCATTTATTTTCATCAGGGCCATCATGTGTAACCCATGGAACTCTATCTGGAGCAGAGTTATCTATTTTGAACATATTATTAGATTCATATAAAACCAATCCATCACCAATATTAGCTTCAAGCCAATATTCTCTTGTTTCATCCATAGATATTGTATCCCAATCATATTCCATATCATTTGCATCAACACTATCTATCAAACGACACATACTGCTAGCGGTATAATAACAGTAATATAACTCAATTTCTTCTCCACTATCACATTGTGGGTCAGACCAAGTTATTTCATAATCATCTCCGCTTATAATATCACCGTCTTCTGGTGTATTAATAGTTATATCGCCCGGACAATCTGCTACGGCTAAATTAAATCCTAAACTGACTACAAATAATGTAATCATTACTACAAATATTATTTTTGCTATTTTCATCATTATACTCCAATACGAATGTTACTAATGAAAAGCGATAAACAATATATAAGAATTTATTAGTTACAATCTCGAAATTGCAAACTCGAGATTCGAAAATCGAAATTCGAAAATCTAGATTAAAACCTAGAAATTCCATTACAGAAATACTTATATTCAGAACCTAGACTTCCGATGAAAAACTAAAACTTCAGAGCTTTGTGTAAGTTAGCAATCTTAATTCTTTTTTGTTTCATTGTATCTCTTTCTCTAACTGTAACAGTATCATCTTCAAGACTTTGATGGTCAATAGTTATACAATACAAACATCCAATCTCATCCATTCTTCGATAGCGCTTTCCAATTGAACCACTCTCATCATATTGGCAAGCATATGCTTCTTTCAAAACATCATAAACATTTTTTGCTTTTTTTGGAAGATTATCTTTCTTCATAAGAGGGAATATTGCTACTTGAACTGGAGCAATTTTTGAATTTAATTTCAAAAGTCTTCTGTCTTCTGTCTTTGTTTTCTCGGTTGTAAATGCATCTAAAATAATAGACATAAATACTCGCTCTAAACCTAAACTTGGTTCTGCTGCAACAACAGGAGTTACCCAAGCCTTCTTTTCATCATCAAATATAGCCATTCGTTTTTTAGAATATTTTGCTTGCTTATTCAAATCATAATCACTTCGGTCTGCAACTCCAATCATCTCTTTCCAACCAAAAGGATAATTATATTCAATATCAAAACAACCACTAGCATAATGTGCTAATTCTTCATCTAAGTGCTCTCTAAGACGTAAGTTCTTTTCAGAAATCCCTAGATCTTCAGTAAACCATTTGTATGTAGAAGAAACCCAATAAACAAGCCATGGAGAATGACCTTGCTTAATTAACTGCTGTGCAGTCATTTTCTTAACAGATTTATTTTTACTATTCTGTGCTTTAGAAGTAAGAACATTCATTTTGATTTTTGAAACTTCATTTAAATATGGACAATCTTTTATTTTATCTGGGTGAACAAAATACTCCATTTCCATTTGCTCTATTTCTCTATCTCGATAAATAAAATTTCTAGGAGATATTTCATTTCTAAAAGATCTACCTATCTGAGCAATCCCAAAAGGAAGCTTTAATCTATTTGTGTCAACGACATTAGCGAAATTTGAAAATATCAATTGTGCTGTTTCAGGTCTTAAATAAGCAACATTATCTTCATTCTGAATTGGTCCAATATGTGTTCTAAACATTAAATTAAATGACTTAGTTGGTGAAAGCTTTCCTTTTTTACAAGAGTGACAAGTTATCTTATGTTTTGCAATCAATGTATCTATTTTTTTAGCTGAAAAACCATCTGCTGGAATCTTAAGAACTTCTTCCACTAGTTGATCTGCTCTAAACTGTTGCTTACATTTTTCACAATTAGTAACTAAATCACTAAATCCATCAACATGACCTGATGCTTTCCAAACTTTTGAATGTGTAATAATCGCTCCATCAATACCAACAACATCATCTCTAAACTTAACAAATTTATCCCACCAAAGCTTTTTGATATTATTTCTTAATTCAACTCCAAGAGGACCATAATCCCAAAATCCTGCAAGACCTCCATAAATCTCTCCACTAGGAAACACCAATCCTATCTCTTTACAAAAAGCTGCCAAATCAGATACGGTTTTGATACTTTTTACTTTCATAGAGCTTTCTTCCCAAGAAAGTTCGCAAAGAAACGTTGTTTCTCGTAATGCTTCGCACTCGAAACAATTGCTTCGCAAGGGTATTGGTAATCCTCTCTTTTCATATATTTACTAAAAACGCAGACTTATTAAGAATTTTGATTACAATAAATAAAAATTATAAAATAAAAGTTAAAGAAAAAAGAAAAAAGGGTTTTGCTTAGTGTCTTCTTCGTCTTAAATGTTTATGATGCACATGCTTAGCCTTTTTATGAATTTTTTCTTTATTAAAATATATTGCAATAATAAATACAATTGCTATAAATATTATTCCAGCAAGATTAATTTTGTTTACTGGTTCTTCAATAATATCTTTAACATCTTCAACTGCCGATGTAACTTTATCTTTAACAGTTTCTTCCTTAACTTCTTCAACTGCTACGTTTTCCTTAGCTGAAATTGCGAAGATAGAGAAACTTGTAGTTGTTGCCTTATAATTATCTCCTGAAATATATGTAGTTGGTAATTCAACCCATTCTTCTTCATCTGCATCATAATGCATTAATATAATATCGCTAGAAGCAACATTGTTGGAAGTTAACCAATCAGAACTTACAGTAAATTTAATTTCTGCTTCTTCAATATCAATTGTTGCAGATACATCTATATATTTGTAAATTTCTTTATTACTTGGTTCTAAAACTGTGCTTGGCTTAGATGAATATCCTTTAACTACAACTCTTGCTGAATCTGAATCTTCTGCAGCAACGATAATAACTTCCTCAACAGGAATATTATTACGATTAATATCTACAGTTAGCTCATCTCCATCTGCTACATCTGAAAAAGAAGTAGAAACTGATGTAGATGCTGCACTTGAGCCGCCTCCAGAGCCAGAACTATCTGAGCCGCCTCCACAATCTGTTGAACAACTAGTTGAACTTTCATAATTTTCATCACAATATGAATCTCCGCAATAATATGCTGCAGATCTACATATAGATTGGACACAATAATCTCCAGAACAAGATGAACTATTTGTGCAAGATTCGCCATCAGACTGTCTTGTATCTAAAATAAAACTTTCAGATGTTCCTTCATTACCAGCATCATCTACACAAGTTATATTCCAGTTGTTCTTCATAATCATTGGAATTATTCCAAATTGTATACTTATATTGTTTGTCAGAGTATTATTAGCAGTTATATTTTTACCCATATACAATAAACAACTAGTATTTGTGTTGTTTATAATATTTGTAATGTTTCCTTGCAATTCAAAGCTTGTATTTGTTGATATAGTATTATTTGCAAGTGTTTGTAAATCAATGCAGAATGTGTTATTACCAAATTCATCTGTCATAGAATATTCACCTACATATGTATCTGTATTATAACAAAGAGCATTGTTTGCTATTCGATTATAACTTTCAACATCAAAATACAATCCAGAAACATTGTTTAATCTAATTGAAGTGTTTGTAACATTATTATACTCACCAATAAAATAAATTCCAGATTGATTATTTGAATTTGTTGTAGCATTATTTACAAGTGTATTATTAGAATTAATTTTAATTCCATATAATGTATTTGAGTTTGAAACTACATCTGAAAAGGTATTATTCTCAGAATCTGCTATTAAATAAATACCATCTAAACCATTTTGAGTTACTGTAGCTGTAGTAAATGTGTTATTAGCTGATAAATTAAGTTGCAGTCCTTCTTGAGTATTTGAACTTAATGTCAAATTTGCGAGAGTGTTAAAATTACTAGACAATAAATAAATTCCTTCACGAGCATTATATGTTGAGGTTACATTAGTTACAGTATGATTATTACCATTTCCTAAAAATATTCCAACATTAAATTGAGATATATTACAATTTTTAATTGTAACATTATTTGTATTATTTACAAAAAATCCAAAACCATCTGTATCACTATCACCATCAACTGTAAAACCTGCACAATCAAATATAATATTGCTTGCAGTTATATTAAAACAATCTCCACTATCATCTGAAATACTAGCATTTAAAGTCAAATCAGCATTTACAGTATCATTACAAACATCTGTATCTGCTTGAACTGAAAAAGACAAACCTGCTAGCGCAATAACTAATATCGCTAATAATATAATTTTATCTAAATACCTTGCCATTACTCTCACTCTTTTATATATTCCAGCATATATAAAAAACTGCGTGAGCACTGTTGAGGTGCAATAACAATTTAAAGACCGAAGCTCTCTTGGAACTCTTTAATCTTCCTAAATTGGATTAAAAAATCACGGCCTTTGTCTGTGAGAATAATAAACTTATGAACTTTATCAACTTGGAGCTCTTGAGCCATATCTCTCTTTATTAAATCACCTAAATATGAATTAAGAAGCTTATGAGAAAGATTTGCTTTATACATCAAATGCGTTGGCTTAATTTTACCTTGAGCTTTCTGAATAGCTACAAGCATATCATTGAAAACATCTAACCTTGTTCTTCTTGCGATTTTTATCTCACCCTCAATATAGCTACATATACAGCCAAGAGCAAAAGATATCCCAATAGTTGAATTATCTCGCCTGCTATGTATAATGAGTGGTTAAAAGATACAAATATAAAGGTTACTTGACTGAAGAATATAGTTAAAAACGCTGCTGTAACTCCAAATGTGCTTCTACGTGGGTGTTTTATGTAATTCTGAGCAAATTTTACAAATATAAGTCCTAAAATAACTGCTGTGCTAAGGTTAAAAATATAAGGTATCTGCATGCTTGTAAATGCTGTTAAAGCTGCAAGATAAAACATCAATATCCAATTCTTTTTTTCTTTAGAGTCAGTAATTATAAGGAAAATACCTAATAAACCTATAAGCATAAGTGAACGATATGTAAATAAACCATAATGCCAAAGAACATCTGAAGCATTAGTCTGTCTAAAAGTTGCTATAACTGCCCCCGAAACCACTCTTCGTATCTGATGTGTGTATATAATAAAATTCATTGCAATTCTACCTACAAATGCTAAAGCAATTGCAAAAAAAGAATAGCTAAACCATTTGTATTTGTTCTCTCTCATTATTTTATATATTGAATAACTATGAAAACTAATCAAAGCTAGAATTGCTACCATAATTAGCTCAATAATACAATCCCAATACCAAACATGTGAAATAGCTACTGTCATAATAGATAAAATTCTATACAAGTAATAAAGGCATTATGGAACTTAGTTCCAGAAAAACACTCTAGTTCAAATATTCATAATGCTTTTTTAAACAAACTATATAGTTAAATTGTCAGTGTCAAGCTGGCTGCTCTCACCGAACCTTTCTCTTCAAAGAGAAACGTTCACGAAAGAGAACCCCTTCGGGTAAAGCTGATTTGGGGTGAAGACCTTTTTCAAAGGGATTCGTGTCAGTGTCAAGCTGGCTGCTCTCACCTGCGCGCGTCCACTATGACGCGCTCATTTTCACCTCATTATCTATTTTCGCGGAGAAGGACAGGAGCGTAAAAAGGTTACCGACAAATCGAAGATTTGCGGAACAACGAATCTTTGATTCGTTTGTATATTTTACGCGACTCCGACCGCTATAGATGCGAAAAATATGAAAACTAAAGTTAAAAGTCCGTCAATTGGTTACGAATTCCTTAGACAGAGGATCAAACAGAACAAATCTCTAAAAGATTTAACAAATGACGATATTGATATAATAATTTTCAATCAATTACAAAAAATTGCAGAAAATAGGGGTTGGATTAAAAGTGTTCCAACCAGCGTTTTCCAACATAAATAACGTAAATTAGAATAATTTACGGGATTGCAAATCTATTAATTTTCAATAAAATAAAAAAGCAATTATCCAACTGTAAAGGAAAATTGACCGTCTTCTTCTCGTCCGTCATCAGTTACGATTTTGTATTCAGCTTTGTAGTTTCCTGCAGTGTTTACAATAGCTGCTGTTGTCATACTAGTTCCATCAACTGTTGTGTAACCACGATCAACCATTCTGTTTTCATTACCTTGGTGTAATTTAATGTAAGAACCTGCAATCATATTAGTTGATGCTGTAACACTAATTTCTCCAAGACTACCAACTGTTGATCCATGTGATGGATTTGAGCTGACAAATAAAGAAGCTTGATCTTCAGAAGTATCTAATGAAGTTAATCGTCCTTCTTCTCTAACAGGAACATTTCCAAGTCCACAGTTTTCACCACAAGTTGCTGGCGCAGAAGGTGACTCTTCAGGTTCATCCACAATATCAAAATCTGCTGTAGGTGCTTCAATATTTTGTAAAGCTTCTTGTATGTCATCTAAAACTGCAAAACCTGTAATCTCGCCAGAACCGCCAATTGCAACTGCTGCTAGCATAATAAATACAAATGCTCCAACTGCAACTTCTCTTGTAACTTTTCCACTAAAACGTCGTCCTTCGGTTTTCCTTTCTGCTCTTTTTGCTTTAAAATTATTTATACGTTCTTTTAGCCTTCGCATAGAATAGTTAAACAAGCTTATATTTAAAGTTTAAGGCTTCTTCCATCTAACTTCGTAGTAAGTTACATCTCCTTCGTCATCTACAACTCCAACAAGCAAACTTTTCCTTGTTGAATGTGCAACTCTATTCATAGCAGAGAATTGTCTCCATGTAAGTCCTGCATTTTCATCTGCGCAGAAAAGCACCCATTTTGCATGATCTTCTCCAGGCTTTACACCTCGTCTATAAACACGGAAATCTGCTCCAAACTTCAAAGCAGTTTTCAAAGTATAACCTCTAGTTCTAAGTTCTCTATAAACACGATATCTAGTCCAGAAATTCTTTTCTGATTTTCTAGCAAGTCTTACAAATCCATCCAGATTAAGAACTTTCTTTCCACTAAAAACCGAAAGCTTTCCACGCTCCATTAAATAAAGCGATTCAGATAAACCTAATTCGATTCGTTTTTCTTTTACTCCATGAATTTCTCCAAAACTAGACCTGTCATAAAAAGGTAAGAAAAGCTCATAGTCTTCTTCAACCATTACTTTATCTCCAATTAATTTACTTCTAACTGGTCCCTTTAATTTAATTTCCTGAGTAGCTTCAGCTACTGCCTTGTCTTGTGCTTTCCGAGCTGAACTTTGTTCAGCGTGGCCACGCAAATCTTTTGATTTTCTTGGTTTATCCATTTGCACTGCTATAATTTTAGCATTATTTTTTTCGATTTTCTTATCTACTTTTTTTACTTTCTTATCTACTTTTTTCATATATTATCAGAAATCTATCCGTCCAATACCTTTCAGCAGTGAACTATGAATGATTTCAGCCTCATCTATACACTTGAATAAACGTTTAAAAGAGTTACTAATTAAAAGATTAAAAAAACAAAGAAAAAGAGTTAGGAAATTGTATATATCCTAATCTCTTCTAACTGCTCTTGTCTAATTTGTGACAATGTTTCATTAATTTCTGTTGTCTGTGTTTGAATTATACCAACACTAATTAAAACCGCATCAAGATTTGTTGCAATATCACCACTTAATAAATTCCATGTGCTTAAAGTAGTTTGATTTAAGTCAAGATAATATGTTGTCTGCTCTGCTCTCATTGCATCAACAATATCATTTAATGTAGATACTTCACCACAAAGGTCAGATACATTAGTTTGTGAATTACTACAGAAATCTTCAATAACTGCTAAATTATTATCAATGCTATCAAAACGATTTTGTATTTCAGTAGCATCTTCTTGATTCATAGCATTAAGAGATAACCATTGAGTATCTGTATAAATCAAATTAGCTGTATTATTTATATCAGTTAAATAAACTGTAAGATAAGATTGTAAATTTCCATTCAGAGTTGTCATTAAATTACTTAATGTTGTTTCTGTGTTTCCTAAATTAGTTTCAATGCTAACTTGTGTTTCTCCAAGTTGTCCACTTATACTTGCATTCACATCAATTAAATCACTATCAATATCACTACCAAGTGCCGTCATTTGATTTGTTAAATCTGTATCAACTGTATTAACTAAGTCTGTAATTGTTGTTTCAGAAGAAGCAATATCTGCTGCAATTGTCTCATTTGTAGATGTAATTTGTGCAGTAACACTTGTATGAACATCTGTAAGTAAAGCGGTTTCAGATAAAATATCTGCACTTATATTCTGAATTTGTGTCAATGCAGGATTTACATGGAAGGACTGTGATGTCTTTACAGTTTTCCCTGCACCATATGTGCAAGTTACTTCTTGTTCATATGTTCCTTGGATATATGGAACAACTTCAGTATGATACCAATTTCCAGCTACAGTTGACTGAGCCATATTTGCATCAACAACCCAGTTGGATTTATCTGGATATTTAATTGTTACTATACAATCTTGAACATTATCATAAGCATCGCCCCGATAATCTGTCAGTCTTACAATTGTAGATACGTCATCACCACTCCAATATTCTGTGTGGGAAACCCATGTAACTTCGGGGTCTGCTATTACGTTTTTCCCATTAGAATATGCTGTTCCCACAAAAATAATTGAAGAAAGGGATAGGACTACTAATGCTCCTAATACCATTAATCTTCTTTTTTCCATTTTTAAGCTCCGTAATAATAATTACTTTATATAAATCTTCAAAATTTTATTAAAGAATTTATATATCGCAATATAGAGCTTATAACCTAGAGTTAGTAGTATCTAGTTTAGACTATACGAGGGGGGTAAATAACAATAATAGTCACTTTTTTAAGCTCAATTTGTATATTCAATTATATGATGTTAAAAATAAAACATTTTAAACAGCTCGCTAAAGTGGAGGATTTAGTGTGAAAATAGTATTCCTAGGGACAGCATCGGCATTTCCAACTAAAGATAGAAATCATACATCAATATTACTTAGATATGGCTCAGAAGCTATGCTATTTGATTGTGGTGAAGGAACTCAAAGACAGCTTAGAATAGCTGGCGAAAGCCCTATGAAAATCACAAAAATATTTATCACACACTGGCATGGTGACCATGTTCTCGGACTACCTGGATTATTAGAAAGTATGGCTATGAATAATAGACAAGATTTGCTCGAAATATTTGGCCCAGGTGGAACAAAAGAATCTATAAAACACCTCTTTCAAGCACTTCATATTAAACCTAATTACAAATTAGCAGTTCATGAAGTCGATACTAGAAAATCGACTCTTGTAATTAATACTAAAGAATATGAAGTTAGTGCACTATTTATGAAACATAAGGTGCCTTGTTTAGCTTATTCTCTCAAAGAAAAAAATCGTTATAAAATAAATAAGGATTGGGTAAGAAAAGAAAAAGTGCAAGGACTACCTGCGCTTTCAAAGCTTCAAGAAGGAAAAGATGTTACAATTAAAGGTAAGAAAGTAAAAGCAAGCGATGTAACTCATCTTGAATCTGGTAAGAAACTAACTATGATATTTGATACAGATTTAATGCCATCATTAGCTAAATTTGCAAAAGATTCTAATTTACTTATTTGTGAAGGAACATTCTCACATAAAATTCGAGATAAAGCAAGAGACCATGGACATCTGACGGTAAAAGATGCTGCTAGAATTGCTAAATCTGCAAAAGTAAACAAACTAATAATCACACACTTTAGCCAGAGATATAAAGATACAAAAGAACTAGCTATTGAAGCAAAATCAATATTCAAAAATACAGTTCTCGCAAAGGATTTTATGGAATTTAATATTTAAAATAATTCTAAAAAATAAATAAAGTAGATCTGATAATCAGACCTATTCGTCTTCTAACACAGCTTTCTTTCCTAGAAAGCTGGCAAAGAAACTCGCTAAAGCGATTGCTTCGCAATTATCTTTTTCTATCCATATTATTTGTCGCGATTGAATACAAATTGCATATGAGCGACGTTTTTCGCGAGCCTTTTTTATTACAAATTTAACCTATTGAAAAAGGCTCTATTCGTCTTCTAGCCAGTTCTTAAATTTGTTCCAACCAGAGCCTTCTTTTTTCTTTGGTTTCTCTTTTTTTGGTTTTTTTGGTTTTTTTATTGCTTTCTTGGTTTTTTTCTCAACTTTCTTTTTCTCTTTAGCTTTTCTTTCAGCAATTTCTTCTTCATCTTCTTCTAACCAATTAACAAATTTATCCCAAAATCCTCCATTTTTTACAGGTTGTTCTTTAGGTGTAGATTTTGGTATGGATTTAGCTATCAAAACTTTCTTTGGTTCTTTCTTAACACCTTTTGGTTCAGCTAAGCTTTGCTTAGTTGTAGGTGTATCATCTTCATCTAGCCAAGCACTAAATTTTTGGAAAATGCTCTTTTCAGCCTTCTTTGCAGGTTTAGCAGCTAATTTTGTTGGTTTTATTTCTTCTTCTTCAATCATTTTTTCAATATCATCTTCTTCTAACCAACCCTTAAATTTAGAAAAGAAACCTTTACTTTCTTCTTTTTTTGCAGGTTTAGCTTTAGGTTCATCAATTATTTCAATTTCTTCTATGTTATCTTCTTCTAACCAGTTGCTAAATTTTTTGAAAATACCCTTTTCAGACTTCTTTTTCTTCTTACCTTTTCCCTGTTTTCCAAATATAGTATAAACACCAATTAATACCAAAACAAGGACAATTGCGCCAATTCGATATCTATATTCAATTACTTTGTCTTTTATACTATCAAAATCGATTGTAGGTAGCGCTATTTCAGTTTCAGGTTGTTCCTCTCCCTCTTCTGGAGTTTCTTCTTCAGGTTCTTCAGGTGTTTCTTCTGGTTCAGCAGGTTCTTCTGTCTCAATGTCTGCAGCAAATAAACCTGTTATTCTACCAGAAAGTCCACTTAAACTAGCTTTAATACCATCAAATGGTCCAGCTACATCTTCTTCTAGTTCAGGTATTGGAATTACTTCAGGTTCATCAGTTACTGTAATAAATATATTACTTGAGCTAGAAACAACACCAGATTCATCACGAGCTGAAACAGTTACAGAATAAGTATCTTTCTCAGTTTTTTCAGGAACAGCGACATATAAGTAAATTGTTTCTGCACTATTACCTGTAATTGTAATTGAGCTAGGATTTAGCTGTGAAAATACTGCACCACTTCCAGATACATCAAGCTCAAAAACTTCTGTTTCAGAGCCTTGATTTTCAACAACAATAGGAACAAGTGTTCCTTCTCCATATGCAACTTTAATAAATTCTTTTTCAGCAGTGGTTCTTACACCAAAACAAGAATCTTTTGTTGCAATCTCAATAAACATAGAATCTTTATCCTTAACTGCGCTAGGCTCAAGTGAAGTTGATTCTAATGTAACACCATATCTTCCAGGTGGAACTGTTGCTTCTGGCTCTACAATTATATCAATTGTAGCAGTTTCAGATGCATCTAAAACAACACTATTTTCACTTAATTTAACCCATGTTGGGGCACTTAAAGATAGTGAGAAACGCTCTGTTTTTGTTCCAGTATTCATAATATCTGCAGAATAGGTTTTTGAGGTTCTTGGACAGATTACATCATCTTCTTCACTTATAGATACGCTAATATCATGACATTTCATTACATTAGCTGTTAAAATAATATCATCTGACTTATCACCAAATTGAGTATCTGCAGTAACAGTTATAGGAAACTTACCTTGAACATTAAATCCAGGGAATAAAACAGCATCTACTGTTCTTTGCTGACCTGCATCTAAAGTTATTTGTGTTTGTTCAAGAGATACCCAATCTGCACCAGATATATCTAAATTATATGAGTTACTAGCAGTTCCAGGGTTTTTTATTACAAGAGGCACTGTAACTTCAGAATTTTCACAAAAAGAAGCAAAATTCTCATCTGCAAATAATTCAACACCATAGCAACCATTTATTTTCAATTCAAATTCTTCACTTATTAGAGCATTACTTTCTAATGAGCGAACTGTGACTGTTACATCAAAATCTCCAACTTCATTAGCAACAGGGTCTGCGAAAAGAGTTACTGATTTTGATTCTTCTGGTTCAAGTCTTAAGAATTCTTCACTTAAACTTGACCACTGAGCTGCACTTCCTGCAAGGCTCAAACGGACATTTTCTGTCCACTGTCCGGTATTTTGGACAGCAAAAGTATAAGATGTAGACTCTCCTGTGCATATTTCTTGGAAACTATCAATTGGATTTATTTTTACAGCATGACATTCACCAACTTTTAAATTTACAGATGATGTCTTAGTTCCAGCTTTATCTCCTGTAACAGATATGTCTAAAATATAATCTCCAGACCGCGCATTCTTACTCGGCGTTACATAAACAAATAATGTTTCAGAATTACCTGGTTCAAGAACAAATCCTGGTGGGGAAACAATAACCCAATTAGCTGCACTGCCAGATTTACTAACAGTGTATGTGTCGATTTCATTCCCGTTATTAGTCACAGTAAATTGATAAACTGTAAAGACTGTAGGACATGTCTCTTGTGATGTCTGCTCTGCACTAAGTATAAAATCTGATTCTGCTCTCACATTTGAACTTATGCCTAACAAAACAACTAGTATTGCTATAAATACAATTACTCTTTTTTTCATTAACGCACCTCTTGAAGTTTTAACTTCTAACTAGTGATTTTAGAGGATTATATATATAGATTTATTTAGAACAGAATAGAATGCAGAGAATATAATTTTGCGACGAATACATATTGAGTTCTGAGGAGCAAAGGCAGGTGAACTGAGCCAGTCAGTTCAATATAGATAGATTTGTTCAGTATGTTATAGAAATTATAGAATAAAAACCAAAACTTTTATAAATATAGCCAACTATAGTTCACTATAATGGTAACTACAATACAAATAAGTGAGCAGCTTCAAGGTATTTTAGCTAATCGAAAAATGTATGCAAAAGAAACTTATGAAGAAATAATTTGGGATTTAATAGAAGATACAATGGAACTTAATGAAGAAACAAAACGTGAAATTGCTGAAGCTCGTGCAGAAATTAAAGCAGGAAAAGTCCATACTCTTGAAGAAGTTAAAAAGGAGTTAGGAATAGATGTATAAAATCAAGTTCTCTGATAAATCTTTAAAACAAATCAGAAAGCTTGAAAAAAAAGACCAAGAACGAATTATTATAACATTAAATAGAATAAAAATACGACCTGAACATTATATTGAAAAACTAGTTGACGACCCTGCGTATAAATTACGTGTTGGCAATTATAGAGTTCTAATGGACTTAGATAAAGGAAATTTATTAATTATAGTTATCAAAGTAGGACATAGAAAGAAAATATATAAAAATTAAAAAATAAGAAGGATTTATTTCCTTCTCTTTCGTTTAGATTTTCTTCTTTTTGGTTTCTTTTTAGTAGAATCAATATAATACCAAAATCCTGCCACTAAAACAATTGCTCCAATTCCAATATAAACTGGATATCCTGTTGCTCCTGAAGCTGCAGAGAACTTACCGCCAGGATAACATTTCGCATTCTCTATACATTCACCATGAACACAATCATATCCGCCCAAACATTCTTCGTCAGAGTCACAATGCCCAATTTCAGGTCCTGCGTAAGCACCACATTCTCCAGCTGAACAAATCTCACCACATTCACAATCTACATTATTTCTACAAGTACTCTCGGATTCTGGTGTAAACAATTTACATCCTTTTCCCACAAAATAATCACACATATCTTCTTTAAGACTACTACAACTCCCAACACCTTTGCATGATCGATATGTTGGATGCCAGTAACATTTAGTCTTAGAATTAACATTATTACATTCTTCCTCACTTAATGATGAGCAAGAATATGCTCCCTCTGGAGAATTTTCACCTACACAAGTAAGTCTTTCTTCAGGATCATCCATTAAATCAGCACCAATCTCTATAAGAAGATCGTTATCCCTATTCTTTGGCTCAACGATCTGTTCAACTACATCTATACAATCTTTTGAGAAGTCATAATCATCCAAAGATATCCACATACAACCTGGCTGAATATTACATGCATATTCATTATACACAAATGTCTCAGAATTACACGCCAAGTAAGACCCAACAGAATCATTTCCGAAACTATTCTTTTGCCAACAGTTATCAACATCCCCCTTACAATTAACTCCTGTAGGAGCTAGTTCGGTATAAACTATCTTAGAACTACAATCATTTTCAGTATAACCATTAGTTTTATCATACGCATGACAGCCTTTTCGAGTACCATCTTCCACGCAAGCGCCCGAAATCGTAACAGGTTCTGAATCAATTGGCTCAGGTTCAGAATCATATCTCGACAACCAACAATCAAATTCTAGCTCAACTCCGAGAAACATCGTTTCATCCTCTGGATTTTCAACATGTAGCCACTGCGGTATAACTCCGTCTAACACTGCGTCTGACACTTCGAAGTATACATCTGCCCCCGGGACTCTATATATAGCCTCCTCACGTAGAAGCTCAATAACATCATTAGGATTCTTTATTCCTCCTTCCTCATATTTATACATTAAATTTATTACATCTACGTGCATTACTCTCAAAATGTTTCCTGCAGTTCCTGTACCAGGTTCAACTGTCCAGACAATATAATCACTATCTTCCGAATATATTGAAACATAGTCTTCATGTATTTCTGTTACTTTAAGCACCTTACCACAAAAGTTTATAGGCTCATTCAAATGGTAAAAATTATTATAACCCGTCCCAGCTAAAGAATCAGTTCCAATAACATATTTTTCTGCAGTTACAGTGTTGGCCAGGAAAACAAAACTAAGGCCTAGCATTAAGAATATTAAGAATATATTTTTAGCTCTCACGTTTATTCAACTCCGTTGAATCAGCAAATGTATCATTTGCTTTATCGCTAAAATTACACCCTCATCTTATAAAAAAAAGTGCTAGCACTGACGAGTAAATAAAAATTAAATTAAAAAAAGAAAAAAACTAAGAGGAATTATAATTCCTCTTCGTCGTCTTTGTTCCAACTCCATACAACAAATAGAACAATTAGAACTACAACTAATATAGCTGCAACCCATTTAAGTCCAGAGTTCACTAAATCGTCGAAATCACCAACAGCTGATCCAGTAACATCGTTGCTACCTTCTACATTTGCTGTTAAGCTTACTGATTTAACAATTTGTGCGCCTTCCTTAATGAATACAGTAAATTGTCTCATTCCTTGTTCTCCTGCGTTTGGAGCTACGAAAATAGATGCTATCTCACTAGTTCCAGGTCCAACAACAACTGTTGCAGGATTTGCACTAGTTTGTCCCCATTCTGCACCAGCAGTTTCTAATGAAAAGGTTCTTGCTTCTGCGCCATTGTTTGTAAAAGTCATTGCGTAGACTGCACCGTTTTCTGAAACTGTTTTAGCAGCTGTATCAACACCAATTATTAAGGTTGCTTCTGGTTGTGTTTGTGTTGCTACGATACCTGTTAATTCAACATCTTCACGAGTTTCACTTACTGAAACATCATCGTTGTAAACAGTTACCTTTATGTCATATTCTCCACTTGTTAAAGCAGGTAATACAACTGGAACGTATATTGTTGTGTCATCATCTTCATAAACAGATACTTTGTTTGAAGTTTGTTTAACCTCTAGGTCATTAATACTAATCTGTGCACGAACATCTTCTTGGTTATCTTCACCATCGTTTTCAACAGTGATTGCTGTGTATAAGACATTACCTTGTTGTTCAATAGATATTGCACTAATACTTAAGTGGTCTTCTTCTTTTTCAACTTCAAAAGTTGCTGTTTCAATGTCTAATAAATGTTGATTATCGCCTTGATAATCTCCATAAACTCTAACCTTTAAAGTTAAAGTTAAAACATCTTCAACATCTAAGTCTTCACTTGAAGGAACAATAAGAGTTGTTCTTAAATCATCATGATCAAATGTAATATCATCATCTTCTTCATCTATTCTGATATTATCATCTTCAGATTCAATCCAACCTTCTACTTTATCGTCGCCATCATATAAAGCAACTTCAAAATAAGCATCTTCAACTACATCATTACCAGCATTTTCAAATTCGATTTCAAATTCAATTTCATCACCGAAAGTTAATTCGTCTTCTTCTAAGTCTATTTCTGTGATTAAACCATTGAATGTTTCATCGTCTTCTTCAATAGCATCTCTTACACTAACTGCAATATTTCCTAATACTATTGCATCTAGAGCAACTTCAACATCTAAATCATCAGCAGTATCTGCGTCTAATCTAGCATATAAGTTAGCTACATTTATTGTAAAAAAACTATTTGAATTACTAGTTTCATCTGCTATAGTTACGTCTCCAAAATTAATGTCATCAATTGTAAGTGTATAAATTCCTTCACCATTAGCTGATGTAGGTATTCTTAAATCAACGTTGTCTGTTAATAAACTGTTTGTAAAATCGTCTTTTGCTAATACTTGACGGTCAGGATCATCGCTTATATCTCCTAGTGCCGCAGGCATTGCAATCATTACAATCAGCATTACGCTTAATAGCGTTTTCATCATTTTATTCATCTTTAAACCTCCGAATAACAACCTATATAGGTTAGGTTATTTGGTTACTAACTATTAGGAGCAAAAGCTTATAAAGCTTACGGCTAGTGGTTCTATTTTAGCAACTCAGCATAGCGTTTTTTACTGTTTAATGCAACAAACAACAATAATACTATAAAAATCATATTATAAAGAACTATTAATAAAAAAATAAAAAGTAAGAAGAAGTAATTACTTCTTCTTTGCTGGTACTTTTGCTAATGTAAACATATATACTGCGCCTAGAAGAACCATACCTGCAACAACTGAACTAACAATTATTGCTGTTGGCATGTCAATAGGTCCTACAACAGAGCCGGTGATTTGGTTTCCTAAATCATCAACTTGTATTCCTGAACCATCTCCTTTAACAGTAACAGTTAATGTTTTACTAGCAACTTCTTCATCATCAACATATACTACAACTTCTGCAGTCTTTGTTCCAGATGTACCTGCTTCAGGAGTTAAATATACGTAAAATGGAACATCTGTTCCAGCTGGAATTGTAAGTTCATCAGGCTCAATTCTAGCATCTTCTGCCCAACTTACGCCGTCAAAGTCAATTACATATGTTTCTGAACCACTTGTATCTGTATTTTTTAAGTTCAGGACAAATCTTGACTCGCTTCCAGCAACAACTGATGCAGTTGTTGTTCCAGTAATTGTAGCTGCACTTCCATCTTGCTCATCTTCAACATTATTTCCAAGTCCGCCAGCGATTTCTAAACTTATTTGCTTTGTAAGGTGTTCACCAAAACCATCTTCATCTTCTTGGTCTTTGTAACCATCATACATAACAGCGACTTCACACAAATAACTTCCATCATCTGCGCTAGCAGGAACTTTTACATTAAATACTTTTGAAAGTGTTTTTCCATCTCTTAACTCATCTGTAATATCTGAAAGTTCTGAGATATCTAAATCCGAACATTCAAAGCGAACTCTTACATCATCTTGGTCAGAACTTCCAATGTTAGCTATTTTAATTGTAGTAACAAAAGATTCTCCAGCCTTTAATTCATCATCACTTATTTTAACAGATTCAATAGTTAAATCATCAGACTCAACATCAATTTCAAGTTCTTCAGATACATCAAAGTTTTGTATAGTTATGTCATTATCATTACTATCTTCACTTTCTCCAGTTACATATACATAAATTGGGTAATTTCCAGCGTCAACATCATCATCTAATGAAAATTCAAAAGTAATATCTTTTTCATCACCATCATCTAAACTAAATTTTGATGCTTCTTCTTTAATTCCTAATTCAGGTATTTCTAACTCAACTTTAATGCTTTTTACTTTTTCAGAGTGCTTATTATCAATTGTAACTGTTATCTCAACATCTTCTGTTCTATAGTGTGCATCATTATCAAAGTCTAAATCAATATCTAGTTTTCCGCTTTTGTGAGGTGGATTAACTATAATTGACATGTCTTTAATAAGAGGTGTAGTTCCTAATTTATCTTCTGTGTCTATATAACTAAAAGCTCCGTTGTATGTTCCATAAAAGTCTAAATCGCCTTCTTTTGGTACAGTAATTGTAGCAAGTAATGTAGTTTTTTCTGTTGGATTAATTGTAGTTGCAGCTGCAGGTGTAAATACTAAAGATATTTTTGAACTATCTATAAAGAATCCGTCTCTATCTGTTGCATAACCTGAACTTTCTAATCCATTATATTTTAAATCAGATACTGTAAAATCAGCTATATCAAAAGTTAAAGGTGATTCACCATCATTAGTTAATGTAATTGTTACAGTAGCAGTAGTTTCTAAATCCTCATCTAATGCTTTCTGAACAGTTGGAATTGTAGCAACTACTGATTTTGTGAAGTCAGTTGTGAATTCTCTTGGTTCTGAATTACTTGTTTGTCCATTTGAGTCTGTAATTGTTGCGAAGTATGAAATTTTATCTTCATCTCCATAACCTGTGCAAGTAAATTCTACTTTTGAAGTTTTAACTGCTGTGCATATTGCGTCATCCATTGTTACAGAACTTGAACTAATTGTTGTTGCATCAACATCATTCTGTATTTTAATTGTAACTTCTCTAGTTATAATTATAGCTTCATCTGCTAATGAATCACTAGCAAAAGATACAATAGGAATATTTGATTCAGCAGGTGTTGGTGTTGAGAAAATTTTCCAATGATCACTATCTTGAACAATATATGCTTTACTCTTTCCCATACCAATATCTTCAATATAAGATGTTGTTTGTGTATGAAGCTCTGTGCCTGCTTTTTCATTACTTATAGTAATTGAATCACCTGCATCAACTAAAGCACCTATAGCGTGTTCTGCAACAATAAAACCTTTTCCAGGAATTATTGTGCTTACAGACCAAATCTTAAAGACGTCTCCGTCTTGATCTTTAATGGTCCATCCATTTAAATCAACATTTTCAGTACCGTAATTATGAAGTTCTACCCATTCATTTCCAGCACTTGGATGTGAAACATACTCATTAATTATAATATCTGAGTCTGCTGCGCTAGCTGCTCCTGAAAGGATAACAAAACTAGCTAAAAGTATTGTAAATAATGCAATTAATTTTTTCATTTCTAATACACTCCGAAGTGTTTTCATTGATTGTCTACTCAACAGTAACGTATTTAAAGCTTTTGATAGGGCGGAATATACAATTTATCTGTTTGTGTCTAATAACGCCAACTGCTTAGCAGTTTGCGGGATTGAAGCATATACTATGCTTCAATAAATCTAATCAAAGATTAGAGGAATTAAAAAGCTTATTTTAAAGTATACACTGCTTTTTAATAAACTTAATAAATCAGTTCAATATTACATATTATGAAAAATAAAAATAAGCTATTAATTGGAATTATAATTGTATTAATAGCAATAGGTGGATTTTACTTTAGAGAAGAAATAACAGGATTTAGCCGTTCAAATTCAGATATATTTGATGAATATAATATAGATGAAATACCTGATACTGACGACCGCATTCTTGAAGCACCTGTTCGAGCAGTAGAAAATCCTCCTGGAAGCAAAAACTGGGCATTAACACAAGTATATACTTTAGAAGATAATGGTGAATGCACAAGAGATTGTTTAGATAGTTGCGCAGGAGATAATCTTGAGTTTTACAAAGCATATGTCCAAAGATATGGAAGATGTATGTGTAAATGTTTACCTGCTAACTAAGGAAGTTTTTTAAACCCGATTATTCTCTTTTCTATATGGGCTCGTAGCCTAGTCTGGATAGGGCGACAATAATTGAGCTAATAACTCGTTATTCGCTAAAGCCTTCTAAGCTGTAGATCGCGGGTTCGAAGGTAAGCCCTTCTTTAGAAAAGAAGGTTTTACAATCCCAAGAAACTACTATTACGAAAATCCTGCCGGGCCCATGTTTTTCTTTAATTCTTCTCAGATAGGCTTTGTTTAAAAAGTCTTTAGATTGGCTGACTTATTAAACAGGATTTTGGATAGAATATATTCTTTACAATATAGAAAGGAATTAAACTAACAAATCAGCTTTCCCTTCAGTAGATTTAATCAATAACTTTGCTCGCTGCGCTAGCAGATTATACCTGAGACGGTATATTTTCTTTAGCTTCACCGTCGAGTGTTAGTGTTAAGTATAACGAATTAATTGAAGCTGATTATTTATATCTTTGCTAAGTCCAGACCGTCATTTAGATATTATTCCTCAAGCAGTGAGATCTGGATCAAACCAACTATCCTAATAGGCTCAAGCTCCCGTCTGCTTCCTCAATTGAATTATATATCTTCAAATTATGTATTCTTATTTTATTATCTCTCTGGTTCTAAATCAGATCTTACTCTAAGGTCATCTCTTAATTGTATATATGTGCATTGATGAGGCTGCATAGGATCAGTTCTATCCCAATGATAGAATAGAGTTCGTTGACCTTCTGGCGGTATCTGTCTTAATTGTTCTTCTGTTAAATGCTCTTCAATATTATCTTGCGTTACATATTCGTGGACTTGTACCCAATTTGCTAATATTGCAAATGACCTCCAGTCTTCAAACCTATGTCCTGTATCTGAAGCAACAAATACATTCTCTAGAACCATACCCTCCATTCCCAAAACTTGTCTTCGTTGTAATATCTCATAAAGTTCATCAACTCTTCGAGAATAACTCTCGGAGCTCGGATCAGCTAAGTTCATTGTAAAATCTATTCCAACTAATTCAATTGGACCTAAATCTTGTTCCGCTTCTTCTATGCTATTGTATATTAGTCTACGTTGTTCGCCATTAACGGCTCCTTCTGTTGTTATATTTTCATTTATCATTTTATTTTCCTCCAGTTCACTTGATAGTGAACTATATATAACAAAACCGTTAAATTTATATATTTAACGTACAATATTTAACATAAGATTAAAGAATGTGTTAAAAATGGAACAAAAAACAATGAGCATCAACAAAGTAGTAGAATCACTATTAGATTCAAAGCCATTTATTCGCGATGCTTTCAAAGAGAACATCGCAAACTATTCAGGTATAGCAAGAAATCTGACACCAGAGATAAAAAGAATTTTAGGGCGGCGAAGCATCAATCCAGAAGCCGTTATTATGGCTGTAAAACGCTATGCTGAAAAGTCAATAAATGACGTAGATCGCAAGAAAATTTCAGCTCTAATATCTAAGTGCGATATTCGACTTAAAGGAAATATTGTAAATGTTGTTTTAAGTAAATCAGATAAAAACTATGCTTTAGCTTTAGCTGCATATAAGAAAGTAAATTGGCAAGCTGGAGAGATTATTCATGTGTATCAATCATTAACAGAGATTGCAGTTATGGTTGATACCGCAAACCAGAAGCTCTTTTCTCGCGCAAAGCCTGTTCATGTAAATTCAAACCTTGCAATGGTTACGCTAAAAACTCCAAAGCAAGCGGTTGAATCAGTTGGTTTTATATATTATATTCTAGGAATACTTGCTAGAAATGGTGTAGCTGTTGTTGATATTATCTCAACATATACTGAGCTAAATATAATTTTAAAGGAGCAAGATGGGGCGAAAGTGTATAATCTTCTCTTTAATGAAATTAAGTATGTAAAATGAAATTAAAAGAAAGAATAGAAGACCTTCGTAATATATTTAGTAGTAAGGATTTATTGGACTTGCTATCAGTTTTAAGAGGCTTTAGAAGAGTAGCTAAAGTTACAATACATCCTCCAACATCAGAAAATATAACAAGATTTGTACGATTTATGCGAGAAATTCATACTTTGGATATTGTGCAATATTGGTATAATGGAAGCTATCTTATTTTTCATCATAGCAAACGTCAGCAGGTTTTAGATTTTATTAAGAAATATCCTAACCCGATGAACTCGAAAGAAGGAGAATATTACTTTGGATTACTTGTTGGATATCCAAAGTGCTGCGTTAAAGCACATATTATTGAAAATATAACTCCTTTGGATTTAGATACATATATACCATTTAGTCCGCACGATAGAGCTTGTGCTTCATCTTGGATTAAAAATTACAAAAAGATACTTAATGAGTTTAAGATTGATATTGATAGTAATATTAATTTAGTAGAACTACTTGAAAGTAAGTGGGAAAAATTAATTGAATCTCTACCGAGAGCCTCTTCAGATAGCATTAATAAAAGCAGAACCGAAATTTTCAAAATAATTGAAGAGTTAAATAGAATTAAAAATGAGGTAAATAAAATAAATCAACATACTTTATTTCAACCAACGTCGCATCGAAGTATTGCTAAGCAACTTAAAAAAGAACTGTTAAAAATTAAAAAAGATGTGAATGCCCAGCATTTTGTAGCTAGAAATATCTCTTCAAATGCTGAAGTTCTTAAACTTATTAATAATTATTATAGAGAAATATTAAATTATATTGATAGGACACTACTTGATGTTAATCAGGTTATTTTAAATACAAATAAATTATATCGAATGCTGTTTAAGATAAAACGTCATGCAGATTATAAGTTTGTTAACTCATTAAAATGATAAAATCCAAATCAGTATGTTATTCAGATTTCTTTTTCTTTGGTTTATTCCAGTAAGGAGACTTGCAGCTAGGGCAGATTATAGGATCTTCTTTGGTCTTTATGCGAGGAATCCATTTATGACTGCAGCGTTCGCATCTGAACCCATCCATAGTGATCTTAATCTTAGCCATTATACATTTAATAGCACAAGAAATATATAAATCTTTCTAGAACATAGGTTATATAAACATTACTTATATACGTAAGAAATAGAAAACTTTATATAGAATTAATACTTACATAAGTTATACTTAGTTAAGTAAGTTATTAAGGATGGAAGTTGATTTGAAAGGTTTGTCACGTGAAGAAAGAGGGCGACTGCTAGCTAGAAAAAACGGAATCTCAAAAACTGAGTTTGGTTGGTCAGTCCCATCTCAGACAGATAATAATATTTATCTGGTTCGCTTTGACGGATGCGGGCCAACCTGCAACTGTAGAGATTACCAAATCAGAGATGTAAAATGTAAGCACATACATGCAGTTGAGTTTCACATAATGCGTGAGGTTGATAAAAAGGGAAGAGTTACAGTAACAAAAAAAGTTGTATATTCGCAGAAATGGACAGCTTACAACACAAGCCAGACAAACGAGAAACTTGTTTTGATGAAACTTCTGAAAGATTTGGCTAGCAATGTAAATCAACCGACATACAAATTCGGAAGGCCAACATTACCTTTCTCAGATATGGTTTTTGGTTCAGTTATGAAAATTTACTCAACGTTCTCCTTGCGCCGGTTCATTTCAGACATGAAGATAGCAAAAGAAATGGGTTTGGTTGATATTGTTCCATGTTACTCAACCATTAGCAACTTCCTGAACAGAGAAGAACTTACACCGATTCTAAGACAGTTGATTCAGCTTAGCTCTCTGCCTTTGAAAGAAGTTGAACAGGACTTTGCTATTGATAGTTCAGGCTTCTCAACTTCCAGATTTGCTAGATGGTTTGATCATAAATGGGGCAAAGAGACAAAGTATCGCGTCTGGATTAAAGCGCACCTATGCTCTGGAGTCAAGACAAATATCGTGACTGGTGTTGAAATCACAGAAGGAACAGAACACGATACTAAGCAGCTACCTGCTTTGATTCAGGAAACTGCCAAGAACTTTAATCTGAGCGAAATAAGTGCGGATAAGGCATACTCAAGTAAGAAGAATCTAAGTTTGATTGATGAAGCAGGAGCAGTTCCTTTCATTCTCTTCAAGAAAAACGCTACAGATAAGCGAGTAGGATCTTACATTTGGAAGAAGATGTATCATTATTTCATGTATAAGCACGATGAGTTTCTGTATCATTACCACAAGCGAAGCAACGCAGAAACCGTCTTTCATATGATTAAAACCAAGTTCAAGGGCGATCTGCGAAGCAAGTGCAAGACAGCACAGATAAATGAGTTGCTTTGTAAGGTACTCTGCCACAATATTTGCGTTATAATTCAGGAAATTATGGAACTAGGCATTAAAGCAGAGTTCCAAATGGAAATTTCTAACTAAATACAACTACGCTGTTAGCGCAGCGTTTTAATTATATGATTATGCTCCACCACCAAAAGGCGGGAATGGTTCAGATTCCCAATCAATAACTACGGCAGTACCTGACTTACTTAAAATTACATCTAAATTTGAATTCATAGGCACACCCCCATTAGTATGTAGAACAGATAGTATATTATTACGTAGTTTGAGATGATCCTGATAACTTATTTCACTTGCAGCAATCCATTCTCTTAGATATCTACGACCATCTGGAAAATAAAAAGGATATTCTATTGCTGCTGCAACATTTAACTCACCGAAGCCCCCCTGCTCGGCCAGCGCATTAATCATATTATACCCTTGTATAGAATTTTCATAACTACCTGTTGATTTCTGCAATAAATCGCCCGCAAAGATTAACTCACCCATAAAATATGCTTTAAATTCTTTAATATGGAACACATCACTTTTATCAACTAAGAATGCTCCTCTTTTAGAGTATTCTTCAATTGATTTTTGCTTTTTCTGAATATCAAAAGTAATGGGTAAAGTTCGTGGAGGTAAAAATGTCATTTTAATTTGTTCTGGTGTTCTTTTAAATAATTCATAAAAAAGATAAAAAGAGCTAGACTCAACATTCAATTCATCACTATCAAATCTAGTTAATTTACTCATTTTCTCTAATTAGATCTGTATAATACATATCACTATATCCTTTTGTAAGCACTTCTTGTATAATCTTTTCAGGAAGCTGACCTTTTACAAAAAAATACTTCTTTATCTTATTTCCTCTGCCTTCGATATTAAGAACTTTCAAGTTTGAAGGTGAATCTTCTTTGGTTTCGATTACAAGTTCAAGCCCTTTTCCAATATCTTCTAAAATTGCTCGCGTTGCTTCTTTGTGTTCTAGACGAAGTTCTATTCTATTTTCTCGTTTCATTCTCATTTTATCACCTCCTTATTTTTCATTATGGCCTCGTATTCGGCTGTCTACGAAAATGTGTCATTTTACCTTCAGACATAACTACGCCCACAACATATTTTGGAATTCTCGACTTACGCATATGTGCTAAAATCGTTTCTAATTCTGCCTTTTGAAAATCTCTGTACCACATATATTCATGTTCGTGTTCATAATCCTCGGGCTTAAACGGAACATCATGTATATACACTCTAAAACCATTTCTAAATGACCGATGTATATCTTCATCAGTAACTGCAACTATCTTTCTATCACTTTCTGTAATATGTACAAAGTCCATTATTTGCCTAGACTCTGCAGAAAATAAGGGACTTATTCCATCATAATCCGCATTTACGTCTTTCTTTTCTTCTCGTTTGTAAGGTCTATCTAATGTGTAAAATTCTTCGCTATTTACAGTTCCATTTTCACTAGTTTCTTTTTTCATTTTATCACCTCATATATTTTTTCCCTTGCATCGAACAGTGAAGCTCTTTGCAAGATAATTTTCTCTTCTAAAAGAGTAGAAATTGCGTCCCTTACGCTTCTCTCAGAAAGTCCTGAAAGTTGTACAACTAGCTTCTGAGAAATTCGTGGATTGCTAATTAAAACATTCAAAACTTTAAGAATTGAAACAGGGATACTGACGACTAGCTAAAAAATTCCTATGCTGTGCAGGGAAACTCACTTCCCTGATTGTCGTCTTTCATGATTTAAGTTTAATTTATAGGTTTATAAAGTTGTAGAAACCGGCAAAAAGCGCATCTATAGATATTATAATAGACCTTCGGCAACAAAATGTATGGGCTAAGTTATTGATTAAATCTGCTGAAAGAAAAGCTGACTTGTTAGTTTAGTTCTTGTCTATATTGCAAAGAATAGACTTATTAAACAAAAGCTACTTTTTAAACAAAGCCTCTCAGATAGTAAAGCTTTTAAAACAAATTTTTCACTGTAGAGTTATGCATATTGAAAGTAACTCTTACATTCGACTACCTATTAATAATATTAGAAAAGGATTTGGCGATCCTGAGCTAAATATAGTTAAGGAAGATTTAACAGAAACACTAAAAATAAATAATAAATCTTACCCCATTATAGAAATATATTTTGTTGGAGGTTCTTGGCTAACTAATAATTATGATGTTATCGAAGTTGCAAAAAAGTTAGATATGAGCTCAATTATAGCGCACATAACAGTTACTCCTGATTTTGAAAAATATGGGTTATTTAATAATACAATTCCTCGCCCATTTAAAGACTCAAAATTTACTTCTTTTTTCTTTGAGGATATGAATGAATTTGATGAAAATAGTATGAGAAATATACTTTCTAAAACAAATAATTACGCAAGTAATATATTAAAATTAGATACGGATTTTTTAAGAGAACATAGTATAGATTACACGCACAATAGATTAACAATATCTGAAGAAGAAGAAATTAATAATATAAATTGGATTTTAATTACACCAATAATATTAGGTCTTAGAAAAGATTTAATTAAAGAGCATGGTCGAATACGTAGTATTAATGGTATTTTAAGTGACTTCATAAAAGAAGAAAACGCAAAAGTTCTACAATATTAAATCATATTATAAATCATAGCGTCTCTTGATTTAGCACGTGGATCTTCAATATCAATTTGACCTTTCATAAGTAACATATTAAAAAAGTGATAATATTTTGCAGGTATTATATCATAAACGTGTTGCTTTAGACCACCACCCATAGGATGTGCATATTCTTCTTCAATTATCCTTTTTCTTCTTAACTTATAATATAATCTTTTACTCATAACTACTTTAATCACATCAACACTGCCCCCACCATATCTGTTGCTTGCTGCCTCTATTGCTGTGCTTTTATCTTTAGCTATAGAAAACCCTTTTGTGGATTTAAAACGACTTACTACACTTCCACGAACTAATGGGTGTGGTATCATAGGATTACTTCCTGCAGGATATGCATGATACAAAACCATTATATTTCGCATAGCTTTCTTTTTAATTCGTGAATATAAACGAAATATGGGAACTACTTCTTGCTCAGATTTACGTATATCTATTAATAAGTGACCTTCCTTTGCGATTAACTTCTTTAAAATATTATACTGCTCTTCAGTTATATTTTCTAAATCATTATATATTTTTAAAATTAATTTGTATTGGGAAAATAAATTGTCATGTAATTCAGTAAATTCGGTAATCTCTGTTTTTAATGCATTTTTTACTTTCAGGTTTTCTTTAAGTTCAATTATTGCTTTAGATACTGCTTTTTTTGAAAATAATTTATATGTATTCTCAGAAACATCTAATTCAGATTTATCTATAGCTAAATCTTCGTTAGTTAATTGATATAACTTCTTAATATGTCTTCTTACTACAGATAAACTCCATTGAACGCGATAACTGCGTCTTATGCTTTTTCCTTTAATTTTCTTTTCTTCAATAAAACTATGTGTTCTTCCAGATAAATCACTTACTAATATAGATAATAATTCAAGCTTTGATTTGTAAATTTGTATGTGTTTCTTAAAATCAGTTTTAGCTACATTAGATTCTCGTTTCAGAAGATGAATAGACATTACAGCAGATAACATAACCTATTAATCAAATATATTTATTATAATTATCGGTTACATTCTAATAATAACTTTTTTAAATCTTTATATCTAACAAAAATATGAGCAAACTAAACAGAACGCAAACATTAAGAAATTCTCTGCTCTTATTATAGATAGCTAGTTCATACTAGCAAAGATAAAAATGGTTGATAAATACAACTTTCAAAAAATAGAAGCAAAATGGCAAACTGCTTGGAAGAAAGCAGGTATATTCAAAGCTATTGACGGATCTAAGAAAAAGAAATATTATGTTCTTGAGATGTTGCCTTATCCTTCTGGTGCTGGATTACATGTAGGTCACATTAGAAATTATGCAATAGGAGATTCATTTGCTCGCTACAAAAGAATGTGTGGTTTTAATGTCATATATCCCATGGGATGGGACTCATTTGGTCTTCCAAGTGAGAATGCAGCTATCAAAAAAGGTATTCATCCAACAAAAAGCGTAGAAGAAAGTATCAAAGGAATGAAATTAAGAATGAACGCTCTTGGAATAAGTTATGATTGGGATAGAGAAATTGGAACTCATGATCCGGAATATTATAAATGGAACCAATGGCTTTTCTTAAAGTTTTTAGAACATGGTCTTGCATACAAAAAGAAAGCTACGGGAAACTGGTGTCCTGATTGTAAAACAACTTTAGCAAATGAAGATGTTAAAGCAGGACGTTGCTGGAGATGTGATGCTGAAATTATTCAAAAGGAAATAGATCAATGGTTTGTAAAAATAACAAAATATGCAGACAAACTTCTTTTAGGACTTAACAAAATCGATTGGTCAAATCGATTAAAGACCTTACAAAAGAATTGGATTGGAAAAAGTCAAGGTATAAATATACATTTTAAAGAGACAAAAAATGGCGATATTCTAAAAAGTTTTACAACACGTCCAGATACTATATTCAGTGTAACGTTTTTGGTTATGGCTCCAGAACATCCAAAAGTTATGGAATACGTCAAAGGAACAAAATATGAAGCACCTGTTAAGAATTTCTTAGAACGAACAAATAAACTTAGCGAGCTAGACCGAATTTCAAAAGAAAAAGATGGATTATTCATCGGACGCTATGTTATAAATCCTGCAACAGGTGATAAAATACCTCTATATATTGGGAACTTTGTGTTACCTGGTTACGGAACAGGTATTGTTCTAGCAGATGCACATGATCAGAGAGATTTTGAATTTGCAAGAAAATATGACATACCTTTACGTTTTGTTATATCTCCAGACGGTGCACCAATTGATGCAAATAAAGCAAATAGAGCAATTTTATCAGATGGTAAATTATTCAATTCAGGTGAATTCTCAGGTATGCATAATCGTGAAGCTTTACCTTTAATGATAGATTGGCTTGTAAAACAAAAAAACGGACAAAAGGTTACAAATTATAAAATTCGTGATTGGAATATTTCAAGGCAAAGATATTGGGGAACACCTATACCAATTATTTATTGTGATAAATGTGGTGCTGTTCCTATTCCTGAAAAAGATTTACCTATAAAACTTCCAACTAATGTTAAATTTGGCAAGAAAGGAGCTGTTCCTCTTGCAACAAATGATTCATTTGTAAATGCAAAATGTCCGAAATGTGGTGGACCTGGAAAAAGAGAAACAGATACAATGACTACATTTGTCGACTCTGCATGGTATTATTTAAGATATTGCGACCCAAAAAACTCAAAGCAAATTTTCGATAAGAAGAAAGTAAAATACTGGATGCCTGTTGACCAATATATTGGTGGAATTGAACATGCTGTTGGACATCTGATGTATTCGCGATTTATTACAAAGTTCTTGAATAAATTAGGTTACTTAGATTTTAATGAACCTTTCTTAAAATTGCTTAATCAAGGTATAATTAACAAAGGTGGGATAAAGATGTCTAAGTCAAAAGGTAATATTGTTGACCCCTTAAATATTATCAACCAATATGGCGCTGACACATTAAGAACATATGAATTATTCATGGCACAACCAGATACGGACATTGAATGGTCTGAAAAAGAGTTATCAGGTATTAACAAATTTATAATCAAAGTTTCTGAAATGAATAAATTAAAAGAAAGTAAAGATAAAACATATATTGAGAGCGTTACTCAAAGTAAAATTAAAACAGTAACACATGAGTTAGAAAATCTAATGATGAACAAAGCAATTATTGAACTTATTGATTTTGCTAACAAGATTGAGCGAACACCATCAAAATACTCAATTAAAGTTTTCTTGCAAATGTTAGCACCTTTTGCTCCACATGTTTGTGAGGAAGTATGGAATAAACTGGGAGAAAAAGATTTGATTGCAGTTTCCAACTGGCCTGAAGTTGATAAAAATAAAATAAATCTAAAAGCTGAAGAAATTCAAAACTTGCTAGAAAAAACAGCAGAAGATATCCAACATATTTGCAAAATTGTTGGAAAGAAAAATCCAAAGAAAGTTTGTATATACACAATTCCAATAGAATGTAAGCAATACGGTGCTTGCAAAGAATACTTACACAAGAAGTTCGGAGCAGATGTTTCAGTCTTTGCAGTTAATGACCCAAAGAAATACGACCCATATAATAAAGCCACTAAAGCCAAACCAAAACGCCCAGCAATATATTTGGAGTAACCACTCAGACTTAATGAAGTAAGGTTTTTAATATATAGATTACATAATACAGAATGCTTAAAGTCTTAACTAGTCATAAGGGTAAAACAAAAAGATTAGCAATATCTGAAGCAGTTCATTCTAAAACACTTACGTGGGTTGATGCTGAATCACCTACTGAACATGAATTAGCAACTATTTCAAAGCTCTTTGGGATTAGCACAGGAGACCTTGATGATATTATGGACCCACATGAGCGATCTAGAGTTGAAGATGACAAAACTTACAAATTAATAATTCTACGCTCTCCATACAAACATAAATTTAATCTCGGAACAACGCCTTTTGGTATAATCGTAACTCGAAATAATATTCTTACAATCCACAAAAAAAAGATAGATGCAATCCATGAAATTCACAACAACTCTGAAGTTCTTCATCATGGAATTCAGTTCCTTGTTTTCAAAATAGTTGATAAAATGATGTCCTCTTATTTTGACCTTGTAGAAAAAATTGATGGAGAAATTGATGAACTAGAACAAAAAGTGTTTGAACATAGCAGTAAGAAAATCGCAATGCATATATTTAGTTTAAAGAAAACTTTAACTTTTTTTCAGAGATCTTTACTTGCAAATCGAGAAACTATTTCTCAGATAATCAAACAAAATGTTTTGCACTTGAGCAGCAAAGACCTAATTAATTTTGAAGACATCCACAATGATATTAATCAGTTAATTGATATGACAAATACACACAAGGAAATTTTAACAGGTGCACTTGAGATTCATGCCAGCACAATCTCAAATCAAATGAATGATATCATTAAAAAGATGACAGTTATTGGTTCATTTGTCCTAATTCCTACGATGATTGCTTCTATTTATGGTATGAATTTTGGCCAAGTTATGGCCTCAGAATCAGGTCCTTGGAACATGCCTGAACTAGCTTGGGTTTATGGCTATCCTTTTGCACTAGGAATAATGGGTGCCTCATGTATTGCTCTTTGGATTTACTTTAAGAAAAATAAATGGTTATAGAATGAAAAAACAACTTAAAATTCTTCTTGCAGCAGATTCGTTTTTTGTTCTAGCTGCAGGTTTATTTGGTCCAATTTATGCAGTGTATGTTCAGCAAATTGGTGGAGATTTACTAACTGCTGGTGGGGCATATAGTGCGTTTGCATTTACTTCAGGTATTTTAATTTACTTAATCGGCAAATGGGAAGATCATGTAAAACATTTGGATAAACTATTAATCGCAAGTTATGCACTCAGCTGTTTTGGTTTTGTTGGTTATTTATTAATCCAAAGACCTTTACACTTATTTGCAGTTCAGATTGTATTTGGTATAGCTGGAGCAATTAACAAACCAGCTTATGATGCACTTTATTCTAAATATCTAGCTAAAACAAAAGCTGCATCTCAATGGGGTGCTTGGGAAGGAATGGTTTGGATATCTTCTGCAATTGGTGCAGTTGTGGGTGGTTATATTGCACAAATATATGGATTCAGAACATTATTCACAATCATGTTAGGAATATCTATTATAGGTTTAATAGCAGTTAGTTTTTTAGTTAAAAAATCAAAGTAATAGGTTATCAAAACCTTTTTTAATTTAACCATTTAATAGTTACAATGGGAAAACCAGATACTAACACAATATCAGAATTATATGATGATACATTTGCTGAACGACAAAAAATACAAGACGATGAAAATGAATCACTTATAAAAGATATGACAAATCCCGAACTTCTTAGAGAGGGTTTAGATAATAATTTATTAAACGCTATAGACTTAACAGAAGAATTTGGTCCTGAGGTAAAAGATAATTCTTATAAGATTGATCCAGTAGGTAAGCATTTATTTGGTGGATGGGCTTATACACCCTCATGGCGTGTTATAATGCATCTGCCTCTAAGCGCTGAAAGAACTGAAGTAGATAAAATGGTAAAACAAATGAGTGGTTTAAATGATGCAGTTGATTTTGAATTAACTGAAAGACCTGGTTATACTACACCTACATATGGTTATACACTAGAAAGCGGAGCACTAACTGTGCAATTAGCTGAACTAAATACTAAAAATCATCCAGATTTATCCTTAGCTGAAATAGGTGCTAAAAAGCATCCAGGATTAATTATAGCACTATATGATAAAAACGATGATATACTAAAACAAAAAGGTCGTCCAGGTTTTGAGCGATTAGTAGAAAGATTACCTGAATTCAAAGATGCTGCAAATCAAATTTTTACGCAATTAGACAAACTTGGTGCAATTAAATACTTCAAACCTGCGCCAGCACAAGAAGCATAATTAATTTTTTTATTAATTTATTTCTTTAATAACATCTTCAATATTAATCAGCATCTCTTTTCCTGCTTTCATATCTTTAACACAAACTTCAGGTGAAGTTTGACCACACCTTTGCTCCTCAGAATTCAAATTACATTCGTCGCAAAACTTACTTTATCTCATTAATAACTTGCTCTACATCTACAAGAGTTTCTTTTCCTGCTTTCATATCCTTTAACTTAACTTTGCCTTGCTTGATTTCTTCTTCTCCGACAATTAATGCATAAGGAATTCCTTGCTTGTCAACATACTGCAGGTTCTTTCCAATTGAGCGTTCCATTAAATCAATATCAACATTTAGTCCAGCATCTCGCAATTGCTTTGCAATTTTCACTGCTTCAAACTCTGTTTTTATTGGAACGATATATACTTGTGTAACTGTTTTTACTCTGTCTTTTTGTCTCTCTTTAATTATGTCATAAATCCGAGATAAACCAATGCCAACTCCTGTTGCGGGAACTTCTCTATCGCAAAATAAACCAACTAAATTATCAAATCTTCCACCACCGGCAATTGAAAGTTTATCTGGCCTTGACTTCAAATATACTTCAAAAACAACACCTGTATAATATTCAAAACCTCTAGCTAAAGTAGGTACGAACTCTGCATCTTTTACACCCATCTGTTGTGCATATTTAAGAACCTGAGCAACATCTTCAGGAATATTTCCTTGTAGTTCTTTCAAAACAGGTCTTGCATCAACACCAAGCTTGCGTGCCTCAGCAATAACTGCAGTCTCTCCAATTTTATTCATCTTATCAATAATCAATACAAGAGGCATTCGCTTATCTTCAGGTATTTTTGCGTCAGACATAATCTTATCTAAGAATCTACGGGAATTTACTTTAATTATAACATCTAATCCAATCTCATCAAAGAAATTTTGCAAAACTGCAATGATTTCAGCATCAGCAATAGGAGATATAGATCCAAGTGTATCAATATCACATTGAATAAATTCTCTATTTTTATTACCAAATTCTTCCCTAAAAACCTTACCAATCTGATATCTTTTGAAAGGAATTGGCAACTGATTCTGAGCAAAGCAACGAGACAGTGGAACGGTCTGGTCAAATCGTAATCCTAATTCTCTACCTGCTCTATCTGTAAGTGTAAAAATCTCTTTACCTATTGCCGTCCCACCTCCACCTTTTGCATTAAGAACAGATAACATCTCTATAGCAGGTGTTTCAAGTGGAGAAAATCCATATTTTTCGAATATAACTTTTAGTTTATCAATTAGCCCTTGTCTAACAATCTGTTCTTCTGGCAGAAAGTCTTTCATTCCCTTTGGAGTTTCTACACTAGCCATATTATTCCAAACCTCCTTTATTTTTATCAGTTTTCATTTTAATTTCCCCTTACATATATTATCAACAACTTCTCTTAAATTAGTAATAACTTTATCTTCAAGCTCTTTTTTAGGTATGGATATTCTTAGATATATATCTTCAAAGCCATAAACAGAACAATCTTTTATCAAAATTCCTCGATTAGATAGCTTGCTAATAATCTCGCTTGCTTTTATATCTATTTTAGAAACATCTGCAAGTAAAAACGAAGTTTCTGTATCAATTATTTTTAATTTATTTATAGATTCCAATTTTGATTTAAATCTTTTTTTAGAAGAAATAAATTGCTTAGAAAGTATATCTTGATATCTAATTGCTATCGAACTAGCTTGAGACAATCTATTCAAAACAAAAGGATTACAATCATTTAGCACTTGTTTCATAGCAGAAATTAGATATTTCGGACCAACAGCGTAACCAATTCGTAATCCTGCTAAATTTAGAGCTTTTGAGAAACTTCTAAGTATAATAATATTATCATACTTATTAACAAGATCTATTGCTGTTTCTTTACAAATACCATAGTAACATTCATCTATAACTAACAACCCTGAAAAATTATTCAAGATAAACTCTATCTGCTTATTTGTTAACAAGATATTACCTGTAGGATTATTTGGATTAGATATATAAATTACCTTAGTCTTTTCATTTATTGCTTTCATTAATTTATTTATATCTAAACTAAAATCATCTTCAAGTGTAACTTCTGTAACAATCCCATTCATCAATTTGGTTGTAGATGCATAAACTGGAAAAGTTGGCGGTGTTACAATCACATTGTCTCCAGGATCAATAATTGTTTTAGCTAACAAATTAAGAACACCATCTATACCATTATCAACAACTATGTTTTTATCTGAAAAACTTGTGGCTTCAGATATTAAATCAATCGTATTATAACCCATGGATTCAGGATATAAATTCATTTTATCTAATTCGGCTATAATTTTCTTCTTAACTACATCTAATTGAGGGAGGGGATTCTCGCCATACAACAAATTAATCGTCTCTCTTGAAAATTTTGTTCTCTTTCCTTCTTCCCAGGATAAAGGTTTTAAGTCAGATACTATTTTTCTTAATATTTTCATAGTAATCACTTAAAATTCCTATCTCGATTACATTCAACAGAACAACCACCACATTGACTACATCCTCCAGAAGATCTAGCCGATGGATTCACACCATAATCTCGCATGATTTCTACAGCTTGTATAGAAACTTCTGCAAATACTGCTGGATTTGTTGGTGTTCTAAATTGATATTCTGCACCTTGGACAGGTTTAAACGGAAGTGGCACAGTAGTAACTCCATTTCGTGCTAAGAATTCGACACCATCTATTGTGGAAGATTTATCTTCTAAACCAACAATAAGAACACTATATGTTGGTAAATATAAACTATTTGCAACATCAAATGATTTCATATAATCTTCTAAAGGTATATTAGATTTGGCAGGTAAAGCAGCCTTACGTGCTACTTTATCATATACTTCTAAATTCGACATATATGAAGTAATACCTGCATCAAGTAATTCTTCTATAATTTTATATGAATCTTGTTTAGTTGGTGGTGAAGCTTCTACCTCTATTGGAATATTGTCTGAAACTTTTCGGATTGCTTTAACAAAATCAGAATAATATTCAATACCGCGATTTTTAGTTGGAGTATTACCTGCAGTAAGCGTTACAGTTGTATTTGAATTTTCGTCTAAGGCCATTTTAACAACTTCAGCGTAATCTGTTGGTATTAAGTCCTTTTTTTTACTTTCAAGACCACAAAAATTACAAGGAACTTCATTTTCAATATAAATACAAGTTTGATAACCTGCGCCTTCTTTTGTAATTAATGGTATAGTTCCCATTAAATTACCTAATTCATTCTGCAATATTGATGATGCTTTTACACCATTAACTTCATTAGAATACCATTTAGGTGCGTCCATAAAATTAATTTCAGACATACTATTGCCATCAACAGCAAAATAAAATTTACCACTCTCAGATAATATTTCTATTGGGGAACGGGAAGTAAAACCTTTTGTATCATATGCTTTCTCGACAGGAGCTACTTTTCTAAAATTAAGTCCATTTTCTTGTCCATAAATAACATTTATTCCAACATTGCCTGTTCTTTTTTCAATTTTATCATCAGTACCTGAACTAATTTTCAGAACATCATAAAAAATATCATTATCTGCTCGAACACCTAAACAAGATATTGCAGAGTCTAATTTAAACATATCTTCTCTATCAGGATTCTTTGAATTAATATTAAGTTGATTCATAAACTCACGATTAACCACCTCAACACGCTTCAGATATTCATCTAAAGTTATGGGGAGAATCACGTATTTCTACACCTTTTACGGCTCCATTATCTATTATTTTATTTGTCATTTTTCATTTACCTCATAATATTTTTGTCTCGCATCGAACAGTGAAGCTCTTTGCAAGATAATTTTATCTTTCAAAAGTTTAGAAAGAATATAACGAATAGCACGATCAGTAAGACCTGTTGCTATAATAAGTTGCTTCTGAGTAAGAGACCTTTCTTTTAGGATTCGTAGAATCTTAAAAATAGTTTCTTCTTTTTGTGAGCTTAGATTTTTCTTCTTTTCTAAAGAAGAAAAAGATAGTGAAGAGCAAGGGTCGGGATTTGAACCCGAGTCGACCAGGCCACAACCAGCCATTCTAAACCGAACTAAACTACCCTCGCCATTGTTCTCGCATTGGGAACGATCGGAGTCGTCGCAAGTATAACCTCTTGCTCCTCCTGTACTCATCCGCGATAACGAAATTTTACTCTTTACTTGTGTGGGGATAATCACATCTAATTTGTTGAATAATAGTTTTCTTTTTGCGAAGTTTTTCTTTTTCTAAAAGAAAAACCTCTGTGGGGACAATCACCTTGTAAAAGTTTAGAGTTCTGACTAGACAAATCGTTTCTAATTATGGGGACAATCACTTTGTCTTGTCATTTTGATTTACTGCATTTTGTTTCGTAAACCAACGAATCTTTGATTCGTGGATCCGCAAATCTTTCGATTTGTCGGAATCGAAACTAGCAAATTCAGTTATGAATTTGTGCAGTTAATAATAGCTGATTTTAGTTGTTTATAAGATTTACTAAATAGGAAAAGAGATTAATATTGTCTTGGGTTTACACTAGTTACAGTTCCAGCTCCAACAGTTTTTCCATGATCTCTCATTGCAAATCTACCTAAAGGAGGCATTTTACTTAATGGTTCTATAACTAAAGGTGCTTTAGGTCTAAATACAACTTCTGCAAGATCTCCTTTCATTAAAAAAGATGGATTTTCTTCTATAACTTCCATTGTTTTAGGATCATATTTTTTTAACATTTGCTCAATACTGCTTTTTACATGAGCTTCATGAACATGAATCATTGGAGCATATCCTACATATATTGGAGTAGAATGCTCAAGTAACATAATATTTGCTGTAAAAGTATCAGCAACAGTTGGAGGATTATCTGCAGGTCCTGCAACATATCCACTTCTTAAGTTTTTCTTGTTTTTGTCCCATTTACCAATAACTCTTAAATTTGCACCAACAGGATCACCTTTTCTACCAACATCTACTCCTATATGATGTTCTTCCAAAGTTTTAACTACTGCATGATTTGCTCCAGGCATAAATACAATCTCATCTCCAGGTTTAATTGATCCTGCATAGACATAACCTACAGGAATATAACCTACAGTTTTAACCTTCATTATATCATGAAGAGGCCATCTTAATGGTAAACCACTATAATCTTTACTTGGTTGGAAATCATCTAATTTATTTATTAATGTTCTATCTTTATACCAGCTCATATTCTGAGATCTTTCAGAAATATTATCATTTTTAATTGCACTAACTGGAATAAAAGAATATTGATCATCTTTAAATCCTATTTCCTTAAACAAATCACTAACATCATTAACAGTAGAATTAAAAACATCTTTGCTATATGGTGGAATTGTAGCATCCATTTTATTAACTGCAATTAAAACTTGATTTATACCAAATGTTTTTGCTAAAATAAGATGCTCTCTAGTTTGAGGCATAACTCCTTCTTTTGCATCAACAAGTAATACTGCTGCCTCTGCTTGTGATGTCCCTTTAATCATATTTGAAACATAATCCTGATGTCCTGGAGCATCACTAATTGTAAAATGATGTTGTTTAGTATCAAATTTTTTAATTTGTGCACGGATTGTTACTCCTCGACTCCGCTCTTCAGGTAAATCATCCATAACATATGCAAATTCAAATCCAGGTTTTCCTTCTTCTTCAGCAAGCTTTCTATATTGTTCAATTGTATGTGGATTAACTGCACCTGATGCTAATAAAATCCTAGTTACAAGAGTAGATTTACCATGATCTACATGACCTATAAAAGCTAGATTAACCTGTGGCTTTTCTCCACCCTTTGAACTTTTATCTTTCTTTGCCATTTTATTTTATTAAATTAGTTGCTTCTTGGTTCAATCTTAATATAAGTTTTTCCATATGTTCTAGTTCATTATGTTCCATTACATGCAATAATATGCCTGTATCTTCATGACACTCAAATTTCTCGCCAAAGTGTTTTGATACTAAATCATTTATTCTACTTTGTAAACTATATTCTTCTCTTGAGAGCGTTCTTAATGAAGTAGATTTACCAATATACAACATATCTGAAGTATAATCATTTATTGCTTTGTAAATACTGTATGTTGCTTCACCTGCAAGAATACTATCAACACTTCTATCAACATCATTATCTTGATATACAGAATGTATTTTTCTTGCTGTTTCGCGGATATCTGATTTAAAAGATTCATGATTTGATGCAACCCATTCAGGATTTAATCTTAATGTAATTATTGCTGTTTCAGGGATAGACATTAATTCATATTTCTTATTTAAATCACCTTGTTCCAATGCAGACCAAACCTTCTTTACATTATTCCATACTTTTTCTTTTTTAGCCCGTATTCCTTCCAAACCATGTGATAAATAATACATCCAAGTTGCAACAGCACTATAACCACCTCTTGAAGTTGGTATTGAACCGATAACCTGTAAATTCTCTTTTTCTTCATCAGTTAAACGACTGTCACTTCTATGCATATCTGTGCTAAGATAATTATGTTTTATATCAGTAAGCTTCATCATTTGAGGATTTCGATATATTAACAGAGAAGCTGGATATGGAATCTGATTTTTGTGTGGATCAACAACAATTGCACTAACTTCTGGAACTCTAAAATCCCATATAGGCAACTTTTTCAAATTACCTTCTAAATCTGTATAATTAGGGCTATCTCGCATAACTTCAGCAAATAAATACTGTGCAGCAGAATCTACTAATATTGGTGGAGGATCAATTCCTATCTTACCACATTCTTGTCTTAATATATTTCCAATCTCTTGTGTATTTGATATAATACCTCTTTCTGTATCTCCTGCTGTAACAAACACGTAAGAAAGACCAATTTTATTTTCTGGATTAAGTATATTATTAAGTTCTGTTCTAAATGAATTCATATCAGGTCTACCTTCGGGTGTTAAATAATATTTTGTAACTCCCATATCTCCTCTACCGAAACCCGTCATATCTGCAGCTTTTTCTAAAGCAAGATGTGCATTAATTGGTGCTAAAATTACAGGTCGAGGTAAATTACCTATATCAAATGCGCCGTTTTTTCTAACTGAAAAATCACCAGGTGCTATTTTATCATCAACTAGATCTGCAAAATATTTATTTCTAAATGCCCATGTAGCTTGAATAATTGATTCAGTTCCACCATTTAAGAACCACCCACCAACATAAGGTGGTTTTTCATGATTAACCCATTCACTTTTCAAATCCTTAACGGTTTCAATATGTAATCCTAAAAGATCTGCAGTCATAGTTTTAGCTTCTTGAGCCATTTCCCATGGACCTACAAACATTTGACTATCAACAAGATTTGGATTATATGTAGCTGCAGCATAAACAAAACCAAGTAACGCATATTGATCATTTACTGTTCCTGGCTTAGCCATTTCTTCACCAGAATTATAATAATCTGCTGGAGTTCTTCTAAGTGCAGACACCATCTGTCCAATTAAAGGATCATAATGAGGGTTTAGAGCATTACTATCTAAAAGTTCTTCAGCAGCTAATTCTATCTTTCTTATAACATTATCTAAAACAATTTTTGGTTTAGATATACCTCTTTCAGGAACTTTTGCATATCTTATTCTTGGGAAATCTCTTACTAATTTATCTGTTCTTGTTTCTGTCATTATTATCACCTTAGCATAAAATGTTTTCAGTGCGGAAGATCTTTTGATCTTTAACAAATTTATCAACAGCACCTGATTCAATAAGTTCTTGTCGTTTAGCTTGGAAATCTTTCATCCAGCTACTAAAATAATCTGCAGTAAGTTGTTTACATTCTCCACAAAGTCTATCTCCAGACATACATTTTTTATATGTAGTCTCAACAAACTCATCATCTGGATGATTAAACTTTTGTAATTCAAATATCATACAATTATCTGGTTCTCCACCATATGTTTTTTGTTCTTCAGCGCTTTGTTTTCCTCCTGTTGCAGCACCTTTAATTTTCTTTTCAACATCAGATGGTTCATCTGTAAGGAAAATAGCTGAATTAGGTTCACTACTAGACATTTTACCACCTGTAAGACCTCTAGCAAATTGATTATATGTTGCTGCTGGTTTATAGAACACCGGCATTCCAAGTTCTTCTTCTAAATGAAGTAATTCTTTATCAATAGCTCTTTCATCTACATTTTCTCTATCATAAATAAATATTGCACCATATTTAGGAAGAACTTCCACTTGAGTATATCCCATGTTTCTTATTATATTATCTGCTTTGCTTAGTAAACTTTGACTTTTTTCATTTTGTTCAACAAATATTCCTAATCTATTATCTGTAACATAAACATCTTCAACTACACCTTCTAAATTACTCTGAATATCTACAATATCATATGGTCCTGCAGAAGAAACTAATAATGCACCTGAATTTGGAACTCTTCTAATTGCTTCATATTCATTACCTTCTGAATCAAAGTCAAATTTTTCATATCCCAAGTCAATTAATTCAGCTTCAATAGTTGATAATTTATCTTTAAGCGCCTTTCCTTTACCTTTAGTATAAATCATAACTTCTCCATGCTCTGGTGTAAAATCAACTTTGTATTGGCGCCATGCTTCTGCAATTGCACGAGTTAATCTCAGATGTGGATCTTGATCAAGACCAACAGGAACAATAGTAGGTCTTGGACCACCATATTGCGGCAGTTGTGGATGAAGTATATCTGAAACTTGAATAAATGGAAAGAAAACTTTTCCTGCAGGAACGCTCCAATTATAATGACTTAATGGATCTTTTAGCTCAGCATCGGGATTTTCTTTTCTCTCTTTATCTAAAGCAACAATAGATTCTCTAATTAATTGTTCAATATCTTTATCTTCATCTAATTTTACAAAACCATAAATACTATTCATCTCTCCAAGAGTTTTTTTACCTGAGAATGCAATTGCTAAATTAATTAAATCTTCTCTCTGCCACTGACTATAAACATCAACTTTATCTGGATCTAAACCAAGTGCAAGATAATTTGTAATATATTCTTCAGTTGCAATTTTTCTAGATTCTTCTGTGGAAATACCTCTTGCTACCCATGCTTCTGTATCAGATATTGCAATAACAACTTTCGCACCATGGTCTTGATACCATCTAATTTGATCAACAACTAACTTATGACCTAAATGTAATTTACCACTTGGCATTAAACCTGTCATCATAATAAAAGGTTCGCCTTTATTTATTACATCAACAATAGTATCAAAATCTCTATGTGCAACCATAATACCTCTGCGCATAGTATAATCTGGATCTTTAATTTTAGTTATTAAATCATCATCTTTACCATCTTTATCAAAACGCGTTAATCCAAAATCTTTAATCCTCTTATCATAATCCTCAGGTAACTCAGATGACCAAGGATCTACAGTCTGCTTTGACGAGTCAGCCATTATATTAATATAAAGGGACAAAGGTTTTAAGGATTTCGCTAGCCCATAGAAAGATTTATAAAACATACTTCATAAATATTATTAGCAATGCAAACTAGAATAAACGGTGGTTGTTTTTGGGCTTAGCCCTTTAGTATTTCTTTCTAGTTCACGATATTTTTCCGCGCTCAATAAGCTTTTAAGTTTATCTAGAAATATATATCATACAATCACTAGTAATGATGTGGTGATGACTAATGTATAAACCTATATTAAATATAGAAGAAGTAAAAGAACAAGCAAGAGATTTCAAAGTAAACGATGTATTAAAACATCATGCATATCAAAACAAGCCATTAAGTTTTGAAGATGCATACTTATTAGGTGTTTTTACAATTTATGGATATAATCCTGCACTTGAAGGAACATTTAAAATTAATAGAGATGTAGCTGAAAAGCAATCAATAGCAGCGCTATGTTCATTGCATAACCAAGCTCTTTATAGACAAGAAGGTTCAGCAGAACAGATCGCAGGAATATCTGCAGCTGTTTTTGACTATGATATTTTCCCATCAGAAAATAGTTTCTTAAATCCAAATGTAGAACTTTGTATGGATAATTGTGGAATGGGTGGAGATCTATACAGAACTCCAAATGTCAGCACAATATCTGCAATAATTGCTGCAAGCCAAGGAATTCCATTTTGCAAACATGGTTCACCAGGTAACACAGACTCAACAGGTAGTAGTGATTTTATGAAACATTGTGGTGTTGATTTATTCAGTCCAAAAGGTGTTGTAGAAAAAGGTGTTGAAAAATTCAATTATGGTTATACTGATGCAGTTGATACAAAATATAAACTTATACATGTCCAAACACATAAGTCAGCACAACTAGCACATATGAATGATATTATTGGACCAATAACAAATCCAATTAATCCAGAAATAATGACAAAAAGAATTTTAGGTATAAATCATTTAATTACAACAGATAAAATTGCTGAAGCATATCAAGTGCTAAATGAAAAAGGTGTAACTAACTTGCAAAAAGGATTATTTGTAAGAGGATTTATTGGAAAAGAACGTAATGGTGGAATTGATGAAGTATCTATTTTTCCAGGTGGAACAATTGTATCTGAACTTAATTACGGACAAATAGGAAATTATGAATTATATGCAGAAGATTTTGGAATGAAAGAAATAGAATATTTCCAAGTTCCAAAAAGTAAAGCAAAATTTAGTAGAAGTATCTTAGAAGGTAAAGTCCAAGGTGCTCCAAGAGATTTAATCTTAGCAAATACAGCTATAATATTTTATTTGCAAGGAAGAGATTTAGATGAGGGTGTTGAAATTGCGAGAAATGCTATTGAATCAGGATTACCTGTCAGAACAATAGATGATTTTGCAAAACATAGTTGTGAAAATGTTAAATAAAATATTTAAAACAGATAAACCAATTATAGGATCTCTACACTTTACTCCATTGCTAGGATATCCTAACTTTAAAAACATAAAAAAAGTTCTTGATGCTGCAATAAAAGATTTAGAAGCTTTTGAAAAAGGTGGAGTTAATGGAATTATTGTAGAGAATAATTATGATGTTCCACATAAAATAGAAGTTGGACCTGAAACTGTAGCATGTATGAGTTATTTAACAAGTGAGATAATGAAAAGAACAAAGCTTCCTGTTGGAGTAAGTGTTCTTTGGAATGACTATAAAGCTGCACTATCAATTGCAAGAGTATGTGGTGCTAAATTTATTAGAGTGCCAGCATTTGTAGATAGTGTAAAAACTGCATATGGAACAGTAATTGCTGAACCTAAAAAAGTTATAGAATATAGAAAGAAAATCGGCGCTGAGAATGTATTATTGTTTACAGATGTTCAAGTTAAGCATGCAGAAATGTTAGAAGAGCGACCTTTATCTGAATCAATTATAGAAGCAATAGTTAACAAAAGTGATGCAATAATTATAACAGGTAAGTGGACTGGAGATGCTCCAAACATTGAAGAACTTAAAATTGCTAGAGATACTGCTAAAGATTTTCCAATTTTTATAGGTAGCGGAGCATGTAAAGAGAATATTAAATATCTATTAAAATATGCAAATGGTATTATTATAAGCACATCTTTAAAAGAAGGTTCTAATATCTTTGGAGAAACTAATTTAAAATCTTTCAAACAAAGAGTAAGTGCTGATAAAGTAAAAGATCTAAAAAATGGATAATATAAATTTAGAACATGAAATTGCTTTAGAATTATTAAAAATAGATACTACTGTAAATATATTAAAAGAACAAGTAAATGATGAAGAAAAAATAACATTATTACAAATAGACGACAGTGTGATTGAATTAACTAAAAGACATTTAATTGAATTAGGTTATACACCAATTATAATAAAAGATCATAAAAACAACAATCGAATTGCAGCAATATTTGCTGAAGGAACTAATTGTAATATTGCTTTTCAAGGACATTTAGACACTGTTCCTAAAAATGAATGGGATAAAGAATGCGAATATAATTGGTTAGGTGAAATTACTGAGAAAAATGAAGAAAAAGTATTATTCGGACGTGGTGCTATTGATATGAAAGCACAGATTGGTGCTCTTTTTGCATCATTATATGAAACAAATAAACGTCCACATATAATTTTAACAACTGATGAAGAAATGGGTCACTATAGTGGATTTGCAGGAATACACAATACATTAGACTATATGAAAAGAAATAATATATCTCCTGAATTTTTTGTAAATATGGAAGCAAGTTCATTCAATGTAACATATTCAAGAAAAGGTGCTATGACTGTAAATATATACGTAAAGGGAAAATCTGCTCATGGAAGTAGACCTGAAGAAGGTATAAATTCAATTTATCGCGCAAGAAGAATTATAGAAGCAATTGAAAATCATATAGAAGAAATAAAACAGATTAAAGATCCAGTATTAGGATACAGGACAATAAATATTGGAAAAATATCTGGAGGTTCACGAGTTAATACTGTACCTGATGAAACCATCATTAATCTAGAAAGCAGATTAATACCTGGTGAAACTGGTGAACAAGCAACTGAAAAATTAATTGCAGCAATATCCAAACAAACAGGATTTACACAAGGTAATGAATTTGAAGCTATATTAGGTATGAATTATCCACCGTATCAGATGCCTGTTGAATTTGCTAAATCAATTGCAGAGAAAATACCTCTTGCTAAAGGAATTGGTGGAGAATTTGGATTTGCTGAAGATAATTTCATATGTAATAAAGGATTTAATGTAATTGGATTTGGGCCAACAAACCAACACGCACATGAACCTGGCGAATATGTAACTCTTAATGATTTAACTAAATGCAAAGACTGTTACATATCTTTAATAGAGAACAAGTAGAATGGAAGAAAAATATGAAGTGTTATTTATTTGTGCGTCCAATGTAGGGCGAAGCCAGATAGCAGAAGGATTCTATAATCATTATTTAGGATATCAAAAAGCTATAAGCTCAGCAGGTATAGCAAAAGAAAAAGGTCTGTTATAATTACTTAGTTGCTTTTAATATGTACACAGGTTGAGTTATCTCAACACCTGCATCAACTTCCTTAATGCCTAAATTATTAATTACATGTAGTGGTTGATCAAGTAAAAATTCCTCAAGTTCTTTAACTTGTGGTGGTGTAAGTTTACATCTAGGAACTAGGTCTTGAATTGTATGTGTTAAATTATAATCATTAAATCTTTTAATTGTAAACTCATTAAATCCTACTTTATCAGCAAACTCCATAACTTCATTAACAGTTAATACATATGGTCTAATCATATCACTTCGAGATTCACCTTTCCTATCTGCCGTCCAACAAGCTTCTTTATACCAAAATTCACTTATTACAGCTTGAGTATCATGATCTATTTCAAGAGCAGAAACATCTATATAGCATCCATCATCAGACAATAATTCATATGCTTTATTAAATATTTCTTGATGCTTTCCTTTTGGAAAATAATGTGTCATTAACCTTGAAACAACACAATCAAAATCACTTTTTGGATTATATTGTAATAAATCTACACATTCCTTGACACCAACTTCATCAGGTATTGCATCTAACAAAGGTTCATTACAATCAACAAAAGTTATATTAACATTTTGAAGTTTGTGTTTAATATAACGTCCAACTATACCTGTGCCACATCCAATTTCACAAATATTATTTACATTAGATGGAATCTCATTTAAAATATAATTTAAAAGATGTTCTTGATCTTTAAAAAATCCTGTATCTAAACTCTTATGAAATTCTTCAGTATCCGAATCATGGATTAATGTATGTTTAACTTGCTTTGATTGTTCTGACATATTTAATATACACGCAAAAGCTCTTAAACTCTTTTATAATCAAAAACTAAATATTTTTAAGTTATTCTAAATATAAATAACATGACTAAAACATTTACAGAAATTGAAAAAGCATTTAATGCTGTAGGAATCAACCAGATTAATATAGAAGAATTTTCTAGAATTATACAAAAAGAACATGATACAAATATTGCTGATGTAATAATTTCTGAAGCTAAAAAAATGCAATGGAATGTTATATATCAATTTCCTGAAATAATTGATTTATTTCATAGTTTAGATTTTGAAATAGATATAAGAACTAAACTACTTTCTACATTAACAAATGAGATAGATAATTTAGTAGGCAAAGATATTGAACAAATATATATTGCTGATGCTGGATGTGGTGTTGGTATAGAAAGTTGTGCCTTAGGATGGATGTACAAAGATTCTGTAAATATAAGTGGCTATGACCCAAAACCTGAAAGAATAATTATGGCTGCACGCAGAGCAAGGAAAACTAATTTAGATAATATTACTTTCCATATTTCAGATCATGAAAAAGCTGCTGAACTTATACAACCACAAGATATTGTTTTTGCAGGAAATTCAATATATTATAATAATATAAAAGAATTTAAACAAAAATATACATTATTAAAAAATATTATCAAACCACAAGGATTATTGATAGTGCAAAGCTATGTAAGAAACAGAGGTGGTCTTAATAGACCTTTCCACTTAGAAATATATAAACAAATTGGCTTGACTCTTGAATCTCATTCTGCATGTACTGTGGATATTTTTAATGCCACATTAAGAGTAAAATAATATAATCAAAAACTACATAAATTATATTTTGTATTATATATAATGACATTTAATTCAGAGCTAGCAAAAGAGTTCTTTAAGTTAGCAGATGCTTTAGATATGAAAGGCGTTGCTTGGAAGCCGCAAGCATATCGAAGGGCAGCATTTGCAATTGATGGTATTGAAGATGTTCGCAAGATATACACGCGAGAAGGTGTTGAAGGTCTGAAAAAGATTCCAAGTGTTGGAGAAGCAATTGCTAGCAAAATTATTGAATTCATTGAAATTGGTGAAATAAAAAAAATTGCTGAATTAACTCAAGACATACCAAAGCAACTTATTGAAATTATGGGGCTTCCAGGAATGGGTCCAAAAAAAGGTAAAATTCTATATGAAAAACTTAAAATTAAAACAATTGAGGAATTGAAAAAAGCTGCGCAAGAGGGTAAGATTCGTGAACTTGATGGTTTTGGTGAGAAATCTGAAAAAGAAATTTTAGAAGGAATTAGCTTGGGACTTAAGCAAAAAGTTCGCCAACCTTATGATAAAATATTTCCAATTGCAGAAAAGATACTAAAAAAAGTTCAAAGCTGGCCAGAAGTTACACGCGCAGAACTTGCAGGTTCAATTAGACGGAAAGAACCAACAATTGGTGATATCGATATAATTGTAAGTTCCAAAAACCCTCCCGAAGTAACTGCAAAGTTTGTCAAACTACGGCAAGTTAAGAAAGTAATTGCACATGGTTCAACAAAAGCAGCAGTCTGGATGAATAATAATTTTGAAGTAGATGTGCGTGTTGTTGATGATTCTTGTTATGGTGCAGCATTACAATATTTTACAGGACCAAAAAACTTTAACATCAAAACAAGAAAAATCGCAATCAAAAAAGGTTACAAACTTTCTGAATACGGACTTTTTGACCGCAAGACAAACAAGCTAATTGCAGGTAAAACTGAAAAAGATATTTTCAAAAAGTTAGGTTTACCATATATCAAACCAGAAAAATCCAGAGCTGCATTTTCTAATGAATAGTTAAACTTAAAAACAAACTACTGGAATTTAATAAATGGATAATAAAGCACCTAAATATTATTATTATTATGAAATAGGCTTAGGAAATATAGTTAATGAAGCTATTCGTGTAAAACATCCTGGCTTTAAAGAAGAATTAACTCTAACTAAAAAAATAGCTAGAATAAATAATCATCTAAAAGATAATGAGAATAATCGTGACTGGTTTTATGCTATTTGGGATCCTTATTTATCAAAAGAAGAATTGAAAAAACCACATATTGGATTTAAACAATATATGTTAGCTAGAAGATTAGCAGACCAGCCAGAAGTAGGTCTAATTAATGATAAAGATATTGGATCGATTGGAATTACATTATCCTCAGAATATGATAGAGAATTACGATTATTTAATAGCAGACCAAATATAAAAGAAGTACCTAAAGAAGGTAGCCGCACATTTTATACGAATATATTAGATCAACCCGAACAAACTACAGAAGAGCATCATAAAGGAATTTTATTTGTAACATCAAACTTAGAAAGTTTAACTACGCGTATGAAAAAACTTAATTGGAGCATGAGTTTTTTTAATCCAAAAACACCAAATAAAGTTAAGATAAGTAAAAACATGAGAAAGCAAAATCAAGGAAGAATTATTCAGTTCAGCCATTGGTGTTCAACTAATTATATCTCTGATGCTAATGAAATACATAACATTGCTATTGCATAAAACATAGTAAACAAAATCTTATATTCTCAATTTTGCAAATTTATTATACATCAAATTGCTATGCAATTCCAGAGAAAACGCTTTGCGTTTTCTTGGCCACGCAAAGCTAAGGTTTTGCTCGGTGATGTCTCTTAAACCTCACAAGGTTCGGATTAAGATGAAACAAAGTATAGCGATAGAACATTATTCAAATCCAGAAGTTATGAAAGAACTAGCGAGAGTTAGTCAAGACCGAGAAGTTGGAATTGTAATGCAAGGTGGCTTTTTTGGAAAGCGACCAGATATTATTCAATATCCAAAAGAAATTGAAGCACTTGCACGCAAAGGTGCAACTAGTTTTCATATTTCGCAAGAGCGTTGGTTTGACCCAATGCATCTTTCATCAGAATCTACAAAAAGAGAAATAGATGCTTTACGAAAAGGTTGGGATTTAATTGTTGATATTGATTGTCCACATTTTGATTACTCAACTCTTGCTGCTGAAACAATTCTTGAAGCACTAGATGTTGAAGGTGTTGAACCGCAAATTAAATTCTCAGGAAATCGTGGATGGCATATTGCAATTCCATTTGAAGCATTTCCAGATAAAGTTGGAAAAAAGAAAACTAAAGATATGTATGGAGAAGCAAGTGAAGCAATTCTTCTTTACTTACGTAATATAATCAACAAACAACTTTGGGTTAAAATTAAAGAAAAAGAAGGTGACTTAAGAAAAGTTGTTGAGCGAATTGGCAAGAAACCAACTAGTGAAGATATAAGTAAATACATTGGTCTAGACCTGGCTCTAGGTAAGCCAAGACACTTAATTCGAGCACCATACTCTTTACATGAAAAAACCGGACTTGTAAGCATCACAATCGATCCAAAAGATATTAAAAAATTTGATAGAGATTGGGCTAAACCTGAAAACATCAAAGAAATAAATGACTCATTTCTTAATCCAGAAAAAGTCAAGCGTGGCTCTGCATTAGAATTACTTGGCTCTGCAAGAATAGAACAAAGACAGAGAGAATTAGAAAAATCTAGCACAGGAGAAGTCACGCAAATAACTGAAATTGAAGGTAAAGTTCATGAAAACAAATTTCCTCCATGTATGAAACTTATTCTTAATGGATTAACCGATGGTAGAAAACGAGGTTTATTTGCACTTCTAAACTTTCTTAAATGTTGTAATTGGAGCTGGCAAGAAATTGAACAGACCATAAAAGCATGGAATGATAAAAATGCTGAGCCACTAAAAGAAGGTTATATTATTTCGCAACTAAACTGGCACAGAAGAAATCCAAAGAAAGTTCCACCATCAAACTGCAAAGAATACTATGTTGAAATCGGAATTTGTCAGCCAGATAATATCTGCAAATCAATCAAGAACCCTTTAAGCTATGTCAAACGAAAGAAACTATAGTTTTAACCTAACAAAATATCTTAAAGGCGAAATCTAATATTTTGATATGCCAATTGAAGCTTTTACTTATGAAGATATTTATGAATTACTTAGAGTAGAAAAATTTGCAACAGACCTTGAAGAAATAAAATCCACAGCATTAGCAAGAATTCAAGCTTATCTCAAAGCAAAAGAAGAACTACTTAGCAAACAAGAAAGCGCGGTTTCAATTTTAAGTTCTCAAAAGAAAATCAAGATTCAGCAAGAAATAAACAATGCACTAAGAGCGCTCAAAGATTTATATGAAATTCGAGAACGAAAAATAATAAATCGTGCGTTATACAATGCAAGAACTGGTTCTGAATTTAAAGACACGACAAATATGCTTGAAAATGAAATTGAATTATATGAACAGCTACTTACTATTTTAAGTGACCAAAAAAAGATTTTCTTTAAGACTCTTGAGAAAGCTTCTGAAATTGAAGAAAAGAATATTAAGATTTCTAAAAACAAGCCAGTTAAAGAAAACCCTACTTATGAAGACCCTGAAGAAAGTGAAACTCCAGCACATGTAGAAAAAGAAGATTGTCCTGTAAAATTTATTGATGTAAAATTTATTGAAGAATGTCCCGAGGTTTTTGGTGAAGACTTAGAAAAATACGGTCCTTTTGAAGTAGGTACTGAAAGTAAGCTACCTGAACAACTATTCTCAATTCTAGAAAAACAAAAGAAAGTAGAACGAAAACAGTAAGCTTTTTAATGGGTAAAATTAGGTTCTATATAATGAAATTCCCAAAATCAGTAATGAGATATTGTCCGATGTGTAAAGCTAGATTTAAACATAAGGTTACTCAAGCAAAGACAAAACCTAGACCAAAGCCAAAAAAGCACTCATTAAAATGGGGAATCCGACAGTATTTTAGAGTTAATGCTGGTTTTGGTGGAATGCCACGTTCTAAAGTTAATAAATCAAAACAAAGTCAACACATTGTTTTGAAATACACTTGTGAAAAGTGTAAAAAATCTCATGTTCGAAGTTTTAATAGAATGAAGAAATTCAGTCAGGTATAAATAAAATGATACAAATTAAAAATTTGCAAATTTCAGTTGCAAAACAAAAGGAGAACAACTAAAATGGTAAAAGATAAAGGTCCAAATTCAAGTTTTATAAAAGTGAAATGTGCTAAATGTAAAAATATTCAAATTATTTTCGAAAAAGCTGCAAGCGATGTAAAATGCCTTGTTTGTGATGAACTTTTAGCTAAATCAAAAGGCGGAAAAGCAGATATAAAATCTAAGGTTACTGAAGTATTAAATTAATTATTGTTGCGATTGAACACCAACACATATGAGCAACGTTTTCCAGAGAAAATCTTTGATTTTCTTGGCCTCGCTGAACAAAGTTCAGCTTGGTGATGAAACTTTTTCTGAAAAAGTTTCGCAGACATAAAAGCTAAGGTTACTGAAGTCTTGAACTAAGAAGTTTTATAAAGCTGTTATTTTAGAATTTATTATGTATACTAAAAAAGGGTATCCTGAAGAAGGAGAATTCATTATTTGCACAATTGCCAAAGTTTTACCTCATTCTGTATTTGCAACATTAGATGAGTATAGCAAAAAAGAAGGCATGATTCATACTTCTGAAATGGATAGACGCTGGGTCCGTAATATGAAAGTCTACCTAAAAATTGGACGCCAGTTAGTTTGTAAAGTTATGGATGTAGATAAAGAAAGAAATCAGATTAATCTATCAATTAGAAGAGTTGGTGAAGGTCAGCGAAGAAGTAAAATGCAGAAATGGAAAAATGAAAAGCGAGCAGATGACTTGCTACAGTTCTTTGCTAAAAAAAATAAATTAGAAATTGAAGAAATATACAAAAAGTTTGATGAAAACATCATATCAAACTATGAAGGATTATATCCATTTATGTTAGAAGTTACACAATTAGGAGAAGATACGCTTAAAGAACTTAAAATTCAAAGCAAACAAGCACATGAACTGTTTGCTCTAATAAAGCAAAGGATAAAAATACCCAAATCAGAGATAAACGGAGAGCTCCATATGCACTCAACAAAAGGTGATGGAGTCAATGCAATTAAGAACGCTGTAGAAGATATAATAGAAACTGCAAAAAAGAAAGATTATGATATAAGCATTAATTATATTGGTGCTCCAAAATACCAGCTAAAAATATCTGCTGAAAACAAAAAACGAGCAGACCAAGCATCTGAGGAGATTGTATCAAGATTACAATCTTTACTTGGTGGAAAATCAAATGTTGAGTTCGTAAAGAACCGGAGTTAATAATATGAAAAACGATGTATGGATGATTAAAGAGGAAGGGAAAGTCCCAAAGCTAAAAAATGCTATTTTAATTGCAGGCTTGCCAGGAATTGGTAACGTTGGAAAAATCACTGCAGATTTTCTTGTAGATGAATTAAAAGCTAAAGAATTATATCGAATAAATTCCACATTATTCCCACACTCTGTGTTCATTGGTGAGGATAGTTTACTTGAATTACCAACAGTTAGTCTTCATTTTCTAAAAGCTGGTGCTAAAAACACTAAGGATTTAATTTTCCTAACGGGAGATGTTCAACCAATGGAAGAACAAGCAAGTTATGAATTCTGCAATAAAATACTTGATTTAGCAAAACACATAGGTTGCACCGAAGTAATAACTATTGGTGGAATTGGTCTGCCTGGAGAACAAAAACATCCTGATGTCTATGGTGTTGTAACAGACAAAAAAACCAAACTAAAATGGACAAAATTAAGTAAATCAATTAAATTCAAAGATAATAAAGCAGCTACAATTGTTGGAGCAACGGGATTGCTTTTAGGACTTGGAAAGCTAAAGAATTTAAATGGAATATCCTTACTTTGCGAAACAGTAGGACATCCATATCACTTAGGACTTAGAGAAGCAACACAAGTTCTTAAAATTCTAAAAAAACCACTTGGATTAAAAGTTGATTTAAACAAGATTGAGAAAGAAATTAAGAAAGAAGAAATCGATCACTCTGAAAAAGCTAAAGAATCTCATGAAGGAGTTTTAATGAAAAAACTTAAGAGACTTTCAGGTGATGCAAGTAGTGATACGAGCTATATTGGATAAGATTATTCAAAGCGATTCATAAAATCAACTATCTCAGCTAGTTCAGGTTCGGCTTTTAATGCAGCAAGTACATCTGACTCTAGCTCTGAAATTTTTGGGGGTATTCCTTTCTCTCCAGCTTTAAACTTCCGAATATCTTTCTCAAGTTCACCATTCTTATCTGTAAAATCAGCATGTATTGCATAATAACCATTATTAACTCGTTCATATTTTATTATCAAAGTTTTCTTAAAAATCTCGTTGCCACTTAATTGCAAATCATAATTATCTGCGAACTCGATTCTAATTCTTTCTACTGAACAAATATTCGGATCAGGTTTTACGATTATATTATCTTTTTCGTCATTATCTATTTCATGCGCTTGTGCTGCAATTACCATACTTTGAAAGATAGTAAAAACTTAAAAACAGTTCGAATTAGAAATCAGTTAAACTCTTTTGGGGTTTTTCTATTTGTTTTTGTTGTTCCATACTAGCCGGGCGTTCAGATACAAATGGTTTAGGTTGTGGTTTCTCTCCAAAGATTGCTTCGCCATAAACACCATCATAACCTGGCTTAACTTCAATCTGACCTGCACGATTCTTTAAGATAAACTGAACTATATTTTCATCCACAACTTTTTGCAAATCATCTGCAGAAACATTTAGAAGAACATTGTATTCTGAACCAAAATTATCAATTAGTTTGTTGAAAATTTCCCAAACCTTTTGCGTTGCTACTCCTGTTCCAACTACTCCAGAAATCAAATCAGATAAAGGTAGTAATTTGTATACTTTTGCTGCATTTTTTGGTGTATATCCTTCTGGCCTATCTGCTAATTCTTCAACTCGATACATAACTCCAATTGTAAGTGGCTTTTTACAAACTGGGCAAATATCATTATACTTTTTAGAAATCTGTGGAATGAAACTAACTCCACAATTTCTGTGTCCATCATGATGATACCGTCCATAACCAGGGTCAACTTCAATTGTTCCTTCATAGCCGTCTCGTGTTCGAATTGCGTTAATTAAATCTTTGTAAGTTAGATTTTTCAAGTCAAACAAAGTTGCTTCCCTACCAATTCTCCAAGGCCAATGGCTATGTGCATCTGAAAAAGACAGAGCTGTAAATTTATCTAGTTCAGAAACTCGCCAATTCATCTCAGGGTCAGAACTAAGTCCTGTTTCAAATGAATGAATATGCTTTATTTGGTCACCAAGTGCTTCTTTAAATGAATCAAAACCTGATTTTGAACCAAGCAAACCAAACCAAGGTGTCCATATGTGTGCAGGTATTATTTCAATATCATTAGATATATTATTTAGCCCTTCTGTAACTTCAATTATACTCTTACCGAATATTGGTCGACCATCATAATCAACTCTACCAAATTTTTTGAAGTAATCTGTAATTTGGTCCACAACATCCATATTTGGCGCAAGAAGAACAACGTGTGCTCTACGACCTTTATCGCCCTGACGATACATTAAAGAAATCTCATTTGAAAGAACAAAAGGATATCTTGACTTTGTTTTGTAAATTCCAGAACCATCTGTAGTTAGTTCAGACTTTAGCTCTTTCTGCCATTGTGGATGCATAAAATCTCCCGTTCCAAGCAAATTAAGTCCCTTTATCTTACCATATTTCTCAAGATTAGGTAGGTCTAGCTTGTTAGATGTAGCTCTAGAAAATCTGCTATGTAAGTGCAAGTCAGCAATATATTTCATACATATATCTCCTGCTGCGATTTAATACAAATTATATATGAGCAGCGTTTTTGGTCAAACTTTTTCTGAAAAAGTTTGGATGTAGCTCTAGAAAATCTGCTATGAAGATGTAAATCAGATATGTATTGCATAATACTATAATAAATCTCTAAGTTAAAAACAATATTATTCTTAATTACAACTATCTACTTGAACTTTAATATCATCGATTGCAACGGGATCATTAAGATTCTCTGAGTCGATTTCTGCTGAAAATAACAATTCTGTTCTATCATTTACAATACATTCTTCTGGGATATCATATTCAAATTTAACCCAACCATCTTCATTTCCAGGCCATACACTAGAACGTTTAGTATTATCGCCTTCGCCAATTATACCAGGGAATTTCCCTAAATGTTTGTAATTATCTGAAGTAGCACATAGAACACTTACACTATCTTCACTACCTCCATCTAATTGGAAATTAGACATAAAACTAACTTTCAAGTTAGCATCTTTTGGAACAAGTATTTTCTCAGAATTCACACAATAATTAATTTCACTATCATTTAATTTTGCTATGGTATATAATCCATGCCCTGATTGATAGCCTAAATCTGCAGACATTACCCATTCAGATTCACCTGAACAATAACTACCAATAAAAGTTGTATCTTCAGTTAAATATGGTGTCCAACCATAATATTCTAAATTATTATGACCGGGGTCTTTTTCAAAATCATATTCTACAATAACAAGTCCTTCTTCACAAATTAAACTCCGATATACTTCAGAATTATCTGCAATTCCTGTGCAATAACCACTTCCACAAAAACCACTCATGCAAGATACATCTGAATTCTCGCCAGTTAAAAGTTCTACAGGCAATCCACAAGTTTGTTTAGTTGCAATTTTAGCTCTACAGAAACCTGGTTGCTCACAATATTCATTAACCTCGCAATCTGTTGAGATTGTGCAAGTTCTCATTGATTCAAGAACAGGCATTACTGCAATTTTCTGAGTTAAAAGTTGAGTATGCATATAACTTGTAGTAATTGTAAACCTATCTTCAAAATCAAAAGGAACGTTTGGAACCATAATTGAACATATCACAAAACCATTTCCATCTTCATCTAATCCAATTTTATTATCATTATATCCACAAAGTTTAGTAACGTTATCATTATTATAAATATCTGCACCAAGAGTAATTTGATCAATTGTAATAACATTAATATCATCAATAACTAATTCTGAACATGTTGAATCTGAATTATAAATTTCTCCATCACCAACCATTTCGAAATCAATTCGTATATCTAACAAAACATCATCACTGTCTGTTCTAATTAAACCGTTTGACATTTGAGTAATCCCTGTAATTAAAATTGGACTACTACTTGTCTGAACACTTGGCTTTCCAAATGGATCACATACAGTTTCATCGCGCTCTCTTGTTATACATATATCTGCAACAGCAGTGGTTTTGTAAGGATAACAAACATCTACTGCAATAGAAATCGGAGAATCTTCTGTAATCATAGCAGGTCCTGAGTAAGCAACATCATCAAAACTAATATAATCAATGCCGCCAGGAATAAAACCTGCCTCTGTTTTTATTCTCTTAGGTATAAGATTTTCATTATATTTAACAATATTATCTTCAAGTCCAAAGTTCTGCATATTACTAATTAAAACGCGTATATCTCCTGCATCAATATCATTTTCACCTTTATTTTCTAATTGAAGAACAACATTAAAATTATTATTTTGGAAAACTCGTGCAGGAGGATTATTTCCAACAAATGAAACAACTACACCATTATCTCCACCTACAAAACCTACAACTCCGACATTATCTGTTCCTCCACCAATTGAAGGTAAATAATCAACACATCCACTAACTAATAATACAAGACTAAATATCAGAGCTACATAAACCGTCTTCATACAATTAGATGCTATACTATATAATAAACTTTACTCTATAATATAATTAAATCTAAACTAAAATATCTTCCTTAATTAAAAGTCAATGCTATTCTTAACTACAACTTGCTTAGTTGTTTGTGTGTAATAATTATATGAAAGAGTAATCTCAACTAGCTCTGAATAATCTCCAGATATTGAAGGCTGTGAAAATGTACATGTGTACGAACCTTTGTTATCAACTAATGTAATTGTTGGTTTTGCTCCTTTTCTCAAACATTCCACTTTTTCAACACCGCCAACTTTTACACTATCAATTGTTATTTGATTTGAGTTTAAGTCAGCTACACCTAATTTTGTACAATTACTTACTGACTTTGTTATTGGGAATGCAATACCATCTCCAATATTTTCTATTGTAAATGTAAATGCATATTTGTTTTCGCTAGTTTCTTTGTTCTTTCCTGCAGGATTTTCAACAACATTTGTAATTTGAATTGGTGCAATTGTATTTGATGCATCTTTTTCTCCTGAAATTGTACATGTTTCAGCACCTGTTGCTTGTGCATAAGCATTATCACTAAAGCAACCTTCTGCTGTAGTCATTGTCTTATATCCGTAACAAGCTTGTGCAACAAAATTCAGAGTTTGATCTGATGAAATTGATAAATCATAAGAAGGTAATGAACCATCTACTGCTTGCCAATTAACATATGCGATTTCTCCTGGAATTAATTCACTATTTACATAATGAGCTCCACCTAAACCTTGATCATAAATTAGTTCTGTGCTACATTCTTCGCCTGCTTCACATAAACCAATAGTCATAGGATTTACACCAAGTAAGAAAACTGAAATAGCACCATCTGTACCCTCTGCTGCAGATAAATCATATTCTCCACGATTATCTAATTTTATACCAATGTCAAAAGAAGTATCATCTTCACTTATTTGTTGTGGTGGTGCGCCAGGCATAAATTCAACATTAATGCCGCTTGAATCTGAAACAGTTGCTGTCTCTTCATCGTTTCCAGTACAACCACTAAATGCAAATATAAGTAAAAATACGGCCAGGACAGATAATACTTTTGTACTCATCCAGTTTTTAATAGCTTATTACTTTTATAGTTTGTTCATTGTATGGTAGAGGTAACAATTCAAAATACAAATTATTAAAAACTTAATTTATTTATTAAAATATGAATTTTAAAGAAAACGCGAAGTATACATTAAAAACATTACTAGGAATTGGACAACCCTGGTACCACAAAGCAGCTCTTGCAGCAACATATGTTTCTCTAGCAGCATTTACTTACTGCAACATTGAAGATTTAGCCAATATACATAAAGGATATGCATTATTAACTACATCAACTGCAGGTTCAATTACCACACTAACACACGAAGATATAATTGATCGCATAAACCTGTGGGTATCTAAAGAAGATAAAAATCCATCTCATTGGGAAATAACAAGAGACTAAGGTTTAATTGTGACAGCAGTTGTTTCATGATCTCGATATTTATAACTGACTTCTGCTTTAACTAAGAAACTCTGGAATGCAGAATTCCCAATATATTCTTCAGTTACAACAAACGGTATGTAAAAATTCATATGGTCTGCAGGTTCTATTGTTTCAAATTCTCTTTTGCCTTCATCTGATAATGTAAATTTCCGCGTTATAATATCCTCACCACGGATTGCAATAATTTCTGTTGTTGGTCCAGTAAATAATACATTTGAATCAAGTGCATCTTCGATTTCATTACCAACTTGAATCATCTCTGTATTTGGGAAACTAATTGAAAGAGATTCAATATCACTAATTTTTCCACTTCCTGTATTTTGAACAGTTATTACTAAATCAGTAACTTCTCTAAATGAATCATCTTTATCTTCTCCACGCACATAATCCTCTGAGCCAGTTAATCCTAATCCTAAATTAATTTGTCTATCACCAATATACCAAGAAGTGTAACTATCCTTAGCAATTTCATACTTATCTAAAGGATTACCATCATAACTACTAACAATTTCAGAATCAAATGCATAAATCTGTTTTCCTGCAACAGCAGTTGTTGCATATTCCCAATTTACTTTCAAGTTAGATATTATTTCTTCTTCATCAACCCTAACACCTGTATGATTACAATATAATTGTCGATTATATATTCGCTCCATGTGGAAAGTATTTACTTCATCAGAACCAGAAATATAACATTCCCAATCAGAACCATCAGAACATCCTTTTGGTTTTTCATCATCACTAATTCGTCCTAATGATACTTTTTCTAAAAATTCATCCCATTCCTCTTGAGAATTTTCTGCACAGAAATCATCAGGTTCCGTAGTAATTGTAACTATTGTGGTCTTATCAAATCCACTAATTAAATTTATATTTCCAGTTAAATATATTGCTTCACTATTTTTGAAATACTCTTTACGTGGTTCAATATTCTTTAAAACAATATCAAATTCTTCTTGAACTGCATATTCAGATTCTACAGCTTCTGAAGTCCAGAGCTCCTCTGGCTCAAAATCACCAGAAAGTATTTTTCCAATAATATTAAATTGATGTTCTACACCACTTTCTTCTAAAGCTTCTTCTGTTTCTCCAACAACATTTGACTTTTCAAATTCAGATACTAAATCTGTGCCATATGGTGTAAAGAAAAACATCCAGTAAGCAAATATTAGTAAAACAACAAGCACAAGTCCAAAAGCAAATGCAAATTTTGTATAAGATATAAAAAGTATTATAGCGATAATTGCCACCAAAAGAACTAATGAAAAAGTACTAGGTAAATAATTCATAACAAAAAGACTAATAATCGCACCAATTGACAATAATAATTTAAGTCCCCAAGATTTCTCTAATCTTTTCTGTAGACGCTCTTCTTTTTTACCAGCTCTATAACTAAATTTTTTTTCTTTTCTAGCGTTTCTAAGATCAAATCTTTGTTCTTTTAATGAACTCTTAAAATCAGCTTTTCGCTTCTTACGATAATCTTTGCCTTTAAATAAACCCCATTTATTTTTATAACTCTCTTTTTTCTTAGCTAATTCTTTCTTACGTCTTTCTTTTCTTTGAGATAAAGTTTCATTTTCAGGAATATCATCTTCATCATCTTCCCCCCTGATTTTATCTAAAATATCATCCCAGTCTACCATCTTAATTTTCTACATTTTGAATTATAAGTGAAGCTTGTCTTAGATCAAGCTCATCTTCAGCAGAAAATTTTATTTCATTTCTGCCTTCTAATAAATCTTCGCAAATATCAATCTCAACTTCAGAATTTGTAAAATCATATTTCTCAATCCGAGAATTTATTTCAACAGCAATAGAATCATCTCCTGTATCTTTTCTTAAATTAAGAATACATTCATAATCACCAACTCTCTGAATCTTCCTATAATCTCCACTATTAATTGAGAAAAAGTATGTTGTAGATCTACCTGAAGATTTTATTGTATCAATTAAAATATTTGAAAAGCGAACATTATATTTACCATCTTTATCAACATTCCAATCAATTATATTAGCGCCTTCTTTCAAAGCAGTTACTGGAATTGAAAACTCTAAATCTTGCGAAGGAATTGCTTTTATCAATCGCTTCCCATTTAACTTAATATCTAAATTAGATTGCTCACCTTCAGATATTATGTATGCCTTTAATGTAACTTCGCGAGCATTTGCAACTTCAGATGAAGATAATGAAAATATCTGATTAACTTGCGAATCTTTATCATTATATTCATAAGTAAATAATTCTAAATCAAGAACAGTAACTGAATTCTTTTGCCAAAATTGGATTATTGGAGAATCAGTTGTTATCTCAATATAATTTGCGCCATCTTCAAGATAAGTTTTTGGGAAATCAACCGTAATTTGTCCACCAATAACTGCATCTCTAGAAAGAACAGTTTTACCATTCAAGTAAATTTTAATATTTGCATCGCCCGCTATGTCATAAACAATAAAAGTCAGACCTGCAGAATCAACATTTTCTAAATCTACACTAAATCCAAATTCATAAACATCATTTGTAAATATACTTGAAGAAAAAACAGCGTCACGTGCAACATCAATCTCAGCCTTTCTAAGTGTATTATCAACAACAATATCATTAAGAGGTATCCTTTTTACACCTTCAATAGTAGTTCCTGAATTTAATTCACCAGGTGCAACATCAAAAACAGTATTTTCATATTCAACAACATATGGTGGTAAAATTTCTTCCCGAACTGAAGGTTCAACAGTATAAATAAAAACCATAATACCTGCAAACATAGCAATAAGAATAACAAAAACTGCGCTCGAATGAATCAAATCATATTTAGCCATAATATTTTATATAACAATCATTTATTTAGTTTACGATACAATACAATGAAAATCTTAAAATTAGATTTAAAATATGGAGAATCAAAACTGCTAGTCCAGAACAAAGAAGATCTTGTTCCACTGTCAAAAATAATTCAACAAGGAGATATTATAATTGGCAAAACTGAAAGAAAAATAAAACTGGGTGGGGAAGATGGGCGACAAAAATCAATTAGAAAAACAATAACTCTAGAAATTAAAGTTATCAAAATTATTTTTGAAGAAAGTGTTCTTAGAGTTAATGGGCAAGTTACAAAACCAACTGAAGATATACCTATTAATTCTGCGCACACAATAGAACTAACTGAAGGCTCTGAATTTAAACTAAAGAAAAAAGAGTGGCTCAATTATCAAATCGAACAATTAAAAAATGCAGAGACTTCTTCTCAAATACCCAAGGCGTTCTTGTGCGTTCTTGATGATGAACAAGCTAGTTTCGGACACTTAAGTAGTTCAGGTATTAAGTATCTTGGAAAAATAAATTTAAGACTTACAAAAAAACGCATTGAAGAAAAAAAGAAAGATGAAATTAAAAAAGTTGCACAGGAGATATTAGAAAAAGCAGGAGATATGCAAATAATTGTTGCTAGTCCTTTATTTTGGAAAGAACTTGTTTTCAAAGCAATAAAAGATATTAATCCAGCAATTGCTAAAAAAGTTTTAATGGGAAATGTTAGCACAGGTTCAGAAAAAGGCTTGCTTGAGTTACTATCAACAGGTGCAGTTGATAACATAATTAAAAATGCAGAAATATCAAGACATGAAAAAATTATGAACAAACTGCTTGAAGAAATTGCTAAAGAAAGTCTTGCAACATATGGATTTGAGCAAGTTGAGCAAGCAGCACAAAGCAGTGCAGTTAAAGACTTACTAATTTCTGAAAAACTATTTCCATCTAAAAGAGAAGAACTAGAGAAACTAATTAAGCAAGTTGAACAAGCAAAGGGTTCTATTCATATTCTTGACAAAAAATCTGATGCAGGAAAAAAACTACTTGGACTCTCAGGCATAGCAGCTATTCTAAAATTCAAAATCTAAATCTTTTTAAAACAATAATTAAAACAAGCGTATGATAACGGCATATCATTCAAATACACATTTATCTGCGGAAATGTGCAATGATATAGATACATATCTAACAGAAAATAAGTTTACAAAAGATGGAGAGTGCGGTCAAGATAGCATAGAATTTAGAATTAATAATATTCATAAAAAAGAAATTATATTTACTATAAACTCTGATAATGAATTTAGTTGGATATATCGCACAGATGAAGTTATGCCTGGGGGAAAATTACCTGAAAAAGATAAACAAGTAATAAGAACTTTATGTGATAAAACTAATTCTAAACCTATGGGAGAAATACTCAATTCTAAGGTTGTTAAATCATTTCTTTAACTTTTTAAAGTTCAACCAGTAAATTTGAAATGGTTAAGAAAGATTTGATTTGTTTTGATTTAGATGGAACATTAGTTAGTTCTATTGAAGCGCATGAAAAATCATACATGACTGCGTTTAAAGAAAACAATCTCAAGCTACCAACAAAAAAGAAATTGCTTAGTCTTTTTGGTCTTGGTGCTGAAGAAATAATTACAAAATTGTATCCAAAAATCTCTAAGCGCAAGTTAGAGAAAGTTGTGCAAGACCTCTTAGAAGCACATGAGAAATCAAAGAACTTAATCAAACAATTACCTTATGTTGTTGAAGCGCTTGTAAAACTAAAACCACACTTCAAGATTGGAATTGTATCAAACAATCATCATGAAGCAATTATGGAAATTCTTGAGTATGCACAGATACCACACAAGCTATTTGATGTAATTGTTGGTGAAGACGATGCTGCTGCAAAGCCATCTCCAAAAGAAATTCTGCTTGCTGAGAAACTAACAAAAGCAAATGCAAAATATATGGTCGGAGACACAATATATGATATAAAAGCTGGAAAGAAAGCTAACTGCAAAACCATAGGAGTTCTTACAGGTGTCCACAACATGGAACAGCTAATGAAAGCCTCTCCAGATATCCTTGCTTCTTCGGTTGCAATCCTACCAGATATTTTGATTAAATAGTTTTTTAAGACTTTAGTATAACCTTCTTTATGGAATATTCACAAGATGCATTTGAATATACTGAACATAATGAAGAATGGAATGTTAATGTAGAATTACCAAAAGGTTGGACAAAAGCTACCAAAAAATTAACTGATTTAGATAAATTATTTATTGAAAAATATGCTAAATCATTATGTGAAGCAGAACGATCAAATATTGAATATATTAAACTTTCCTGGGATCCTAATTTTGGCTTAACATATATTGAAGTTTATCCAGGAGATACATGTAGTCTTGCAATACTTTCAGATGATCTAACTGATGAACTAAATGATGGTTTAGATTCAACAGTAATATTTATAGATCATAATATTGATGATACTGAACACGCAGCTGCACTGTATAGCACAGCACTAAAATATCGCTCAATTTTAGAAAGTAAATTATAATTCTTGCAAAGTAGATAACAAAATATATAAGTTATAGCAAACAGATTTAAAATGGATTTGAAAATAGGGCAAGTTAGGCTGTTCTTAATTTTAGCAATATTAGCTCTCGCATTATATATTATCGAACCATTTCTAATAACTGTAATCTTAGGTGCAATTGTTGCTTACTTACTTTGGCCTTTGCACAAAAGAATCATGAAATACATTGGAGAAACACCTTCTTCTCTAATACTAACTCTTACGACAGTAATTATTGTAATTGGGTCAATATATTATGGAATTAATCTTTTACTAGAAGAATCTGCTAATTTTTACTTATTTTTATCAAAATTAAATATACCTTACATAAGTCCCACAACACAAGAATTTGCTCGTTCTATAACTACAAAATTTATTAGCACACTTTCCGAACACATACTTACAATAATTAATATAATAGCTGCAAGTGTTGTCTTCTTTATATCACTATTTTATTTCTTAAAAGAAGGAGATATAATATATGAAAAAATCTCGAAAATTCTTCCATTTGAAATTAAATCACGTAATAGAATTGTGAAGAATATTAAATTACATCTCGATACATTCGTACATGTTCAGATAGTTATTGGAATTGTTCAAGGTATTCTAGCAGCAATAGGGTTTTGGATATTTGGTATACCTTATCCAATTCTTGCAGGTTTTGCAGCAGGTATAGCATCTATTTTACCAATAATTGGGCCGTATGTTATTTATATCCCTGTTGGAATTTTTGCTTATGCATCGTATGGACTTACAACAGCATTAGGAATTATAATTTATGGATTATCTCTTGGAAGTATAATGGATTATTTAATTAGACCTTTCTTTTATGGAAAGAAAGTTAGAATGCATCCTCTTGTAATGTTTTTAGGAATTTTCGGTGGTATGAAAGTAATGGGTTTCATTGGAATAGTAATTGGGCCGATAATTTTATCAATTGCAATTGCATTATTTAAGGAGTTAAAGATAAACAATGGTTGATGCGAGATTTTTAGGTGAACAAGGTGGAAAATTATATAGTTTACTTGTTGTTATGTGCCTTAGCGTAATTGCAATTTTCAGCTACATGACTTATTATGTTTATCAACGATCTACAGGAACTTCTTTAATTTATGTAACATATATCCTCGCAGTCCCTCTGTTTGTATGCTTAGTTTTATTCATTCTGATTGTTGTGCTAGGCAAAGACGAAACAATTAATCAGTTAGTTAGCGAATAGTTTTTATATTTTTAGCTTCTAATATTTTTATGGAAGTATTTCAAAGAAGATATGAAGATATCCCACAAGGAGATGAAGCACGCAGACCAAAAGTAAAAGCAACGTATTCAAAACAATTTCCTCCAGAGGGAATTAGCCAAACTCCATATTTATTAACTGATAGAAATGGTTTAGATAATGGCGAGGGATTATCTGATCCATTAAATCCCGATAGTCTTACTAATGGGAATAGTTTAGTTAAGAAATTACCTGTTGAAGAAATTGCTAAACGCTTTCCAACTAGTGGTAAAAGTTTATAATTACAAATTTAGAACTTCTTCAAATTGTTTAACTATATGAGCATGTTTTTCTTTATGTAACACTTGCTCTCCAGTGAACTGACTGCGACAGTTCACATCGCTTCACTCCTCAGCTATTTGGTCTGGTCGTCGTGAAATAACTTCTTCAAACTGCTTTACAATATCTTTATGCTTTTCTTTATGTAGAACGTGCTTTCCAGAAGTGGTTTTCTTCATGTCATCTGGGCTACAAAAGTGCCATTTTGTTGAGAACTTAACTGCAACCAAAGGTGTTGCTCCAAACTTTTCTGCAAAGTCTCTCAATTGCTGAATCTGATCTGCATCAATATATTGGCTCTTGTGTTTTGTGCTTTTTACTTCAATTGCAAAAATCTGTGAACCATTACCTGCCAAAACATCAGGACTTGGAAAATTCATTCTTCCACTTCCTGCAATTCTTAATGAGCTCCAGTTACCTGTTCCCCAGAACATTGCTACTAATTCTCTCTCAGCTGCACTACCTTTTTGTTTCACATTAATTAAAATCTGTCTAGAAATAAATAGTTAGCTATTTTCGATATGTTCTTTAACAACATCTGGAAAAGATAAATATAAATCTATATTTTTCTTATAAGTATAACTTATAATTTTATCAATATCTTTAGAATCAAAGTATTTTAAAGAATAAGTTGTAACAATTGCTCTATGTTCTTCTCCATTAATTCTAATATTTTGATCTCCACAAGAAGTATATCTTCCTCTACGTGCTAAAAAATATTCTAAATCAGTTACACAATCTTTTGCAGTTTCAGAAAATTTAGAATTTAAATAAGGTCTGATTATTTGCATTTTTTTTGTTGGATGATTATCTTTTTTATTTTCAACATCTAAATACAATCTCACAACAACACCAATACTCTCTTTCATTCAGACAAGATCTGAATTAATTAAAAACAATTTATTGTTTACTTTAAACAATAGGTGAGTTCCCTTGGAACTATTTTTTATAGAATCTATCCATAAAACCTGTAGGATTATTATGACTAATTTTTACACCACTTACATCAGGTCTAATATTAAGCATTCTTGCAGGATCTTTCCTAGATGTAGTATATTTTTGTCCAAATAGACTAGATTGTCCTTTTCTATGTTTCATACCTTTGATGTCATAGCTATCTACAATAGGTTTAGTGGATTTAAGTAAAACGCCAATGTCTCCATCAAGATTAATATCAATATTACCATTCAAGATAGATAAATCTCCAGCATGGACAATTGTACCATCAACAAGAGCGGAAGGATTATCATTCATTTTAATACTTAATTCCAAATCCACATTCCGTGGTAAAGTAACTATTCCACTAAATTGTGATAAAATTACATGTTCTTTTTTATATAAAATTGGTGATTTTTTGTATCCTTTGAATTCTGCAGTAGTACTATTTGTAAAAATATCAAATCTCAAAAAATTGCTACCATTAATTTCAACTGTTGCTCCATCTTCTAGCTCAAAATTTTCTGAAAAACGTTTACCATGTTGTTGTTCTCTGCTCTGTGCAGCATTTTCAGATCTTCTTCCACTAAATCTATATGAAGGTCTATTTTTCCAAAAAGCATCCCTACGTTCATTAAAATCTTTCATACTTCGAGCATATTCTTTATTAATTTCATTCTGCATATTCACTTCAGTATTATTATTTTCAAAATGACTGTTGGAATGGTCTGTTTCAGGGATTAAATTTTCTAATTTTTTATCATATTCTCTTTTCTTATCAGGATCTCCCAATATTTCATATGCTTCATTCATATAATTAAAACCCCATTCGGCTCTTTCCTTAATATCTTCATCTTGATGTGCATCAGGGTGCAATTTCATAGCTCTTTTTCTAAACGCAGACTTAACATCTTCTATAGATGCTCCATTCTCTAGTCCCAATCGCCAATAATAATTAGTTTCCATCATTGTGTCTATTAAGGTTAATTCTCATTACTACTATAAAGTAAATTATTTAATTTATAAATGTTTCTATATATTGGGCTTTGTGTATAAAGTAGTATTTTAGCTAGACTTATTACACAGACTCTTGACTTTTTACACAAAAATACAAAATGATAAGCTTTTTAAATAAACTATTCCACTTATAAGTAATACTATGAAAATAGCAATCGTAGGAGACGTACATGGCGCTCCATTAGCAAGAAAAGTAGACGAAATTAAAGATGAAACTAATTTTGATAAACTAGTTGTTCTAGGTGATTTAGACCGAGCACATTTAGCTCATGAATTAATGGATATTTTAGATACTGAAGACACTATTGCGGTTGTTGGAAATCATGATTATTCGCATATTAATGGTGAAACTATATACTCTGGCACTATGCGCAAGCAAAGTATTAATTCGCCTCAGATGTGGAAAGAATGGGCAAATGATCCTGAAGCTACTAATTTTATAAGAACTGGATTCGAACGGGGATATTTTGGTAATAGCGGTATACTTGGCAAGAGAGTTTCTACAGACTTAACTCCAGAACAGAAAATAATTGTTATACATGGAGCTTATGCTGGAGACCAGCATAGTAGTTCTGGAAATTCGCCTGCTGTTCAAATGCTTTGGAACCGTCTTTCAAATTCAGCAGATCATGCTGCAAACTTCGCAGTTATGGCAAGCAAGAGAAACAGACAGGGCTATCAAGTTATGATTAGAGGCCACGACCATGAGCCAGCATATACATATAAGGACCCTGCAAAAGGTATTGTTAGCTACGTTCCTTTTGTAGATTCAAATTCGTTTAGACTATTCAAACATAGACAGCATACTATAAATCCTGGTGCTCTATTTGATAATAATTTTGCAGTGATTGACGCTGAGCCAGTTGGTGAAGATCAACCAGTTGTAACATATCATAAATTATAATTCTAACCAGAGATTTCCATTTAGAAATCTGCTTTTATTCCCAACTCAATCATCTCTTGTATAACTACACAGATGTTATGTGCTAGTATTTTACATAACAGCTCGTTGATTTGAGCTGTTCTTGTCTTGCTTCTCAAGTTCATACCGAACTTTGATTTGATCATGTGGAAAACCGTCTCTGAATTGCTTCGCTTGTGATAGTGTTGCATGAATTCTTCATTCTTGAACATGAATAGGTGGAACATTCGCTTCCAGATGATTGAACCCCGACATTTTCCTGTAGCGTTCTTCTTGAAGGGGATAAATGGAATTGCACCAACATCTTCAATCATGTTAAAGAGTTCTCTGCTTTGGTATGCTCGATCTGCTGAGACTTCTCTTAAATTAAACTGTTCAGCAGTCTCTTTGAGTAGCTTAGGCATGGCTCTGGTATCATGAACAGTCTTTTCTGTAATGCTACAGCTGGTTACAATGTTGGTTTTTACTCCACACATTAAGTGAGCCTTGAGCCAGATTCTATGTTTCTGTTCTTTTCCCCACTTGTGATCAAACCATCTAGCAAAGCGTGATGTTGCAAAACCAGAACTATCAACTGCAAAATCCTGCTCAACCTTCTTTAGTGGAAATGAGCTAAGTCGAATTAGTTTCTCAAGAAGAGGCGTAATGTCTTCTCTCTGCATAAAGTGACCAACAGAAGCAAAGCACGGAGCCTTATTCAGAAAGCCCCACTCTGTTGAAAGTTTTACATCACTCAAAAAACGTCTCAGAGAAAAGGTTGAATATACCTTTAGAACAGAGCTAAAAACCATATCTGAATGTGGCAGAGTTGGTCTGCCGAACTTGTATGTTGGCTGTTCAACATTTGAGCATAAGTCATTAAGCAAAGTTAGGAACAAAAGTTTCTCATTAGTTTGAGCTTTATCATAAGCTACCCAATCCTGTGAATATGTTACAGTCGCGTGTTTTTGTTCCATAGTAGAAGTTCTCCTTAGTATTATATAATACTATAATACTAATATATAAAGGTATCTTTTTCTAAAGCGATAAATATATAAAGATGTAATACCAAGAATAGTTAATATGCGTAAGACCACTAGTATCAAAATGGACTCAGAACTTTGGAAGCTAGTAAAAAAGCACTGCATAGATAAAGAAATCGACATTTCTGAATATTTAGAGACCTTAATTAAGAAAGACTTGAAATAAAAATCTTTATTTTTGAAATTTCTTCAGAGAATATATTATTTGCAATATAGAAAGCAATACTCTCTCGCCATAATCCATAACTTAGCCCCACATTTTGTTGCCGAAGGCCTAAACATAACGCTTATATGCTTTATTTTTGTGTAATTTATATGAGTAAACTACTCACAAAATCTAAATACTTAGTAGGTCTCCAATGTAGTGGTTACCTTTGGGATAGCATACATGATAAAAGTAAAATACCACAACCAGATAAATCAGCTCAATATAAGATGGATCAAGGTACTATCGTTGGTCAGCTAGCAACTAAATACTTTACAGATGGAATTTATATACCTGAAGGAAATTTTATGGAAAGCATACGAATGAGCAAGGCGCTCCTATCAAAACGAGTTCCTCTTTTTGAAGCAGGATTTATGGTTAATGGATTGTATTCAAGAGCAGATATTCTCAAGCCTGTTGGAAAAGACCAATGGGATATTATTGAAGTCAAGAGTGGAACAAAAGTTAAGGAGATCAATCTTCATGATGTTTCCTTTCAGAAGTTTTGCTATGAGCAATCAGGTTTGAAAATTAGAAAATGTTTCCTGATGAATATAGATAATACTTATGTAAAGAACGGTAAGATTGATGTAAAAAAGATATTCAAGCTTACAGACATAACTGATGATGTTGCAGATATTGGTAAGGGTCTTACTCAACGAATCGAAGTTTTACTTAAAGTTATAAATTCTACAACGCGACCAAAGGTTCCAATTAGTCACGATTGTAAAACACCTTATGACTGTCCACTAAAACATGAATGTTGGTCTTTCCTTCCCGATGGAAATGTGTTTGAACTTTCTCGTGGTGGAAAGAAAAGCTTTGATCTATATGAACAAGGTGTTGTTTTGATTAAAGAGATTCCAGATGATTTCAAGCTCAGTACGATTCAGAGCATTCAGCACAAGTGCGAGAAAGATTGCAAGACGCATATGTGTAAAGATTCGATCAAAAAATTTATTGGAAAACTAAACTATCCATTATACTACTTAGACTTTGAAACAATAAATCCTGTAATTCCATTATTTGACGGTATGAAACCATACCAAAGAATTCCATTTCAGTTTTCTCTGCATATTGTTCAGGAAGATGGTTCAACAGAACATCTCTCTTTCTTAGCTGAAGGTAAAAGTGATCCTCGTAAGAAATTTGTGGCTGAATTGAAGAACGTTTTAGGTAACTCTGGAAGTATCATTGTATATAATCAATCATTTGAGCAAGGACTTCTACGAGAATTAGCAGAAACTTTTCCAAAATATTTAGAGTGGGTTATCTCACTAACACCTCGTTTTGTTGATTTAATTATTCCATTTAGGAAGTTTCATTATTATAATCCAGTACAAAAAGGTTCTGCGTCTATCAAGAAAGTTCTGCCTGCTGTAACTGGAAAAAGCTATGATGGAATGTATATTGCAGATGGAATGACTGCAAGTATTCGTTATATTGAATCTGAATTTGGTGATTGTTCAGAGTCCAAAAGAAAGAAGATCCGAAACTCATTAGAAAAGTACTGCGGATTAGATACAGAAGGTATGATTTGGATTATAGACGAGCTGAAGAAACAATTATAAGGGTTGTTTGTAGTATATATACACAAATGATAAATGAAGAAACTGCAAAGCAAAGAGCAAAGAAAGAAATTGCTAGACTTATTAATTTATATGAATCAATCAAAAACGAGAAAGATTATACTGAAACCGACGCTGAAACAAAATTAGTAGCACCTTTATTTGAAGCGCTTGGTTGGAATATGTCTGGGAAATTGAAAGGTTCTTTTGTTGCTCAACGTAAAAAACAACAAGATGAAAGATTATTCCCCGATTTTACTGTGAAAATTAGAGATAGAACACAATTCTTCATTGAAGCAAAAGCATTAGGATTTGATGGTCTTCATTACAAAAGGGATTTTGTTAAACAAGCAATTGGTTATGGTTGGAACGCAGGCATAAGTTGGGTAGTTCTAACTAATTTTAAGGAATTAGTTATATACAACGCTGATTGGGGTTTTAAAGATGAATTACAAAATCGATTCTGGAAGTTTAAATATACAGAATTCTTAGAGCGATTTGAAGATTTATGGAAACTTTCTTTTTATGCTTTCCCACGAGATGAGCTTAATAAAGAAGCAGAAAAAGCCGGCAAAAGAGCTAAACGAATTAGAATTGATACGGCTTTACTTAAAGACTTACTAACTTGGCGAGATAAACTTATTAAAAATTTGCGAAAAAATAATGATTTTTCAACTCTACCTGAAGGATACGATGAGGAACTTGTTCAAACTATATTGGATAGAATGATATTTATTAGATTTACTGAAGATAGACAACATGTAGATCCTCAACTAAAAAGACTACTACGAGCAAATTATCCTATTGAATTTACTGCTATCAAAATGCTTGCTAAAATATTCAAACAGTTTGATGAATGGTATAACAGTGAATTGTTTCACGGTGATTTCATCACGGCTCGTAATTTAAAGATTAGTAACAAAATCTTACTTGAAATCGTAAGACAATTGTATGAGAATAAGAATGGTTTGCCATATATTTTCTCACAAGTAGATGCTGATGTGTTAGGAAACCTGTATGAAAATTATATTGAACAGATACAAAAGAAGGAAGAAGGTATATATTATACTCCTACGTATATTGTTAAATATATTGTTGATAACACTGTAGGAGAATTATTAAAACATAAGCGACCTGAAGAGATTAAAATATTAGATCCCGCATGCGGTTCTGGCTCGTTCTTAATCAATGCGCTTAGTAAATTAAAAGCGCAGTATGATGATGGTAAAGATCATTATCAAGAAAGTTTATCTGCATACACAGAGGTTTCTGACAAGCAATTTAAGCGAGATATACGTCTTTTGAAGAATAGTATATATGGAATGGATAAGGATCCAAAGGCCGTTTCTATTGCGAGACTAAATTTATTATTGCGCGCTGCTGAAAAGAAAGCCAAACTTCCAAACATTAATGATAATATACAATGGGGTGATTCTTTAATTGATGATAGAGAGATTCTCAATGGAAATATACAATTAGCTAAATCCTTCGAGGAACGTTTCTCAACTATAATGAAAACGGGTTTTGATATAGTGATTGGTAATCCGCCCTACGTTTTTACGAGAGATGTAGAATTTTCAGATTCATTCAAGAAATATATTCAGGAGAGTTACTTAAACGCGTCCGAATCTACATCAAAGAGCCATGCACGACAATCTGGAAAAATAAACTTATATTCTTTATTCATTATAAAAGCAGTATCGTTACTTAAAGAAGGTGGAACTCTTGGTTTTATAATACCTAATAATTTACTTAGAACTACTACTTACGATATAGTACGTAAATTCATTCTAGATAATTGTAATATTTTGCAGATTATTGATTTGGGTCCTGGAGTGTTTAAGGGCGTTACAGCATCAACAATAATCGTACTTCTGCAGAAAGAATGTGATAAAAAGAAAAGAGATACAAATAAAACCTTAATAATTTCTGATATCGAAAATTTTGAAAGAACTAATTGGAAAACCAAGAAAATACAGCAAAGTGAGTTTTTAAAGAATACAAGTTATGCTTTTAATATAACCTTAGACATGCGTGGACGAAAATTATTTGATAAAGTAGAAAAAGATTCAGAAGTTTTAGGAGATGTCATGATAATTCACGCAGGAGGTATTGCAACAGGTCCGAATAAGAAAAAAATGATTTCTGATTATAAAATAAATAATACGTATAAACCAATGTTGGAAGGTAAGGATATTAAACCATTTTATCCAGTGTTTGCTGACAGATGGATACGTTATGAAAAAAAATTGCTATATCGTGCCAGAGATGAGTCAATATTCTTAAGCCCAGAGAAGCTAATAACTCAAAGGATTGGTGGTGGAGATCGAGTTGTAGTAGTAAGTTATGATAATCAAAAATATTATACATTCAACTCAACAAATACGTTGTTGATAAAGGATAAATCATATAATATTAAATATATACTTTCATTATTAAATTCCAAACTTTTGAACTGGTATTATGTAAATAAATTTACTAACCGATCTACTCTGACCGTCAATATATCAAAAACATTCTTAGAACAGTTACCTATTCGTAAAAGCTCATCAGATCAACAGAGAATGTTTATAAAACTTGCAGATAAAATGCTTGACTTAAACAAACAACTTCAAAAACTTAAAGATGTTCCGGGACAAGAACGCGATTTCATCGAGAAGGAAATTGATATAACTAATCGGGAAATCAACAAAAAAGTTTACAAGCTTTATGACTTAACTGAGGCTGAGAAAAAGAGTGTTGAGGATAGTTTGAAGTAAGTTAGCAAAAGTTTTTATCTTGGAGCAGGAATACTTCTTTATGGTCCTTAAAGTATACTGCGATACTAATGTTTACTTAGACTTTTTCTTAGAACGAGATAATATATTACCACATAGCATATTTGCTGAGAAGATTTTCAATGCAGCTTATCGAAAAAAGATTGTATTGGTATATTCTGACTGGTTAGAATATCAAATTAAAAACGTAGTTGGTGATAGGTGGAATCAAGTTAAAGGTATGCTAGAAGACTTAAGAAAAAGGAACGCTTTGGAACAGATTAATGTTTCACCAGAAGTTAAACGAGAAGCTAATCAGTATCCCACTGAACACGAAGATGCAGTTCATGCTTTATTGGCTATAAAAGCTGGCGCAAAGATGTTGATCACAAGAAATGTACGACACTTCGCAATATTCAAAGATAGAATAAAAATATTATTTCCTAATGATTTTGAAGTTTAGCTCGGCCTTTATATTTTCTAAGTGGAGAGTTTACTTCTTTAACTGTGGGCAATAACTCACTAAACCGTTTAAGACTTTCTGTAGCATTTCCTTTTTCTACCTTAAATGGCCAGGATAAATGTTTATCCAGTATTTCCGTAGAACAATATTTTTGCAGACTATTATAAAATTCAATCATAGATACTAAATCCCAAACGTCTTTGTATGTATCTAAAATGATTTCTTGATTATCATCTAGAACTCGTTGACTTTCTTTTAAGATTTCTATAAACATCTGAGCAAATTCTGATGCCACGTTAGCATATTCATCGAATTTCTTATCGAATCGAATAGTGAACATTAATTGATATAATATATCTTTAATCTCTTCTTTTTCTTTTTTAGACCAAGTAGTTCTTTCTAATTTTCTTCTAAGTTTAAGCGAGAAAGCATAAAGTGGTTTTTCTTTATATTGTTCTAATTCTAATGCGAGTACGGTTTTATCCTTATCTTCTAAATATACTATTTCAGCTACTTCGCGAATTTCTTTATAATCTTCAGAATCTTGACAAACTATGGTTTGTGGAAATACAGGTAAAATTTTACCAAAACGATACCATGCAATAGGGATTGGTAAATTCATCTTTTCTACAACTCTAACAGAAGCTTTTTGTAAACGAGTAGGTCGTATATTATAATTTTCTTTATCTTTCCATACATCTGAAACTGCTTGAAAAATACATCTACTTTTATTAAGAATATCCTTAGATAGCGGAAGTCCATACAAAGTGTCTGTATTCTTTTCTATGTTCGGTATCGCTAAAAAGATCATTCTACTTTTGTTTTCGATTTTTTCATTAACTAACTTGAGTTCTTTTAGAAGGAGTACATTCTTATTGATTGTTTCCCAACTGCTTTTTGTTTTATCTACAATTTGTTGAAAAGTTAAGCTATTATCTCGTTCAAGTAACTTCATTATTTTAATAAGAATTTGTTTTCTAGTTTGTCTCATTAATAATATAAAGCAGGGAAAATTATATAAACCTTATTGACTACTCCACATTACTAAAATATAACATAACAGTAGTTTTTATAGAGTCAACTAAACAAAACTTTAAAAAGATATTAATATAGAAGATATTTATGAGAAAGAAAATAGCTTATTGGACAGATGCTGACAGTGGAGTCTATACTAATGGTGAACGATTTAGATTAGCTAAAGTTCGAGCTCCAGAGCATAATCAACGAGGTGCATCAAAAGCAACAAGAACTGTAGCAGGTATGACTGGAAGATCCAAAGGATTTGTAAGTACAAGAAAAGTTGGAATGAGCTACGGTAGATCGGTTGTAGAAATGCGAAACAAAGACGGTTCTATAAATAATCGTATGCGTAAAAAAGGCTACACAAACAAAGGGAGGTAAACAATGCCAGATAATCTGAAAAAGAAAGGTCCACGAGATCGAAAGAGACAAAGTACACAGAAACACGAAGTGCAATATGCACCTAGAAGAAAAGTCGCTGGAACAAAGAATCGAAAACGTAAGTAATAGTTAAATCAACTAATTCTTAAAATTATTTGTACTAACTACGCTGCTAGCGTAGCGGGGCTAAGTTATTGATTAAGGCTGCGGAGATTACATTATTGTCTATATTGTAAAGAATACATTCTATCCAAAAAGGTGACTTAATACACAGAAGCTAGTTTATACACAAAGCCTATATATTGTATATATTCAAAAAGCAAAAATACATGATTATGGCTTAATTCTATTAATAAAACGTGGGAAAGGAAGTGTATCTCTAATATGTTCCAAACCTAAAATCCATTGTAAAACTCGCTCTGTTCCAAGTCCAAAACCTGCATGAGGAACTGAACCATATCTTCTTGAATCTAAATACCAATCAGAACTACCTAAATTAATCTTTGCTTTCTTTAGCCGCTCAACAATCTTCTTTAAGTCAGGTTCTCTTTGCGAACCATCAACAATCTCGCCCAAACCAGGTGCAAGAATATTAAAATTCAAACCAGTTCCTAATTTCTTTGGGTCTTCTCCATGATAAAACTTTAAAATTTGTAAGGGATAATTTGTAACTGCAATAGGAACGCCATATGGTTTTGCAAGTTCTCGCTCTTCTTTTGCACCAAGGTCTTGACCGTATCTTATTTTAAACCCTTTTTTATGAAGCTTCTTAATTGCAGCGTCATAAGTTATTTGAGGAAATGGTGATTTTACTTTTTTCAACTTATCAATATCAACTCCAAGAATCTCAAGCTCTCTTTTATTATCTTTTAGGATTTTCTTAATAGCATAAATAATACAACCTTCTGCAACTTTCAGAATATCTGGCATACCTGCCCAAGCAGATTCAACTTCCAAATGCCAATACTCTGTAACATGTCGATTTGTTGAAGATTTCTCTGCTCTGAAACTTGGAGCCATTGCATAAACTTTCTCAAAAACATGAATCATATTTTCTGCATAAAACTGCCAGCTCTGTGACAAAAATGCTTTCTGACCAAAGTAATCTACTGCAAATGTGCTAGAACCTCCTTCGCTTGTTGCAGCATTAAAAGTAGGTGCTTCTGCCTCAGTATAATCTATGCTATGCAAGTATTCATGATAAGCAAGTAACATAGTTGAACGAACTCGAAGAATTGCAGTCATTCTTCTTGACCTTAAAGAAAGATGCCGAACATCCATTAAAAACTCTGTAGATATGTCTCTAGAAATTGGGAATATTTCAGCCAATCCAACAATTTCCACACTAGAAACTTCTAGCTCATAACCTGTTGGTGCTCGAGGGTCTTTCTTAAGTTTTCCAGAAATATAACATGAAGATTCTATAGTAATATCATTTGCAGCTTGCCAAGCTCGAGAATTATCTGCAACAACTGCTTGAATAATATCTGTTGAGTCTCTCAGAACAAGAAAAACCTTGCTTTTCATACTTCGCTTGCGATAAACCCAACCTCTAACAGTTACAGTCTTACCTGAATATTTAGATTGCAATACTTCTCTTATAGGACTAGCTGATTTCATTTAACATTAAATAATTAAAAGAATAAATAAGTTGCTATTTCATTACTTCTTGAAAACCATATGACATAGACATCTTCATACAAAGAGTATCAAAATTATCTGCTTTAAGATTAGCTAAAATAGTAGTAACAAACAACTGTTTGTCCTTACCAAAATAATTATGTGTTTTTTTACTAATAAGTGTTTTAAGATCTTGCTCTAATTTACTCTCTATACCAGAAAAAGTATCAATTTCCTGTTCTTTAATTTTACATGAAATATTATCGTAACTTCTATTAGCTAAAGTAATAACATATACTTCTCTTAGAGTCATTGCCATATTACTCATACACAGTAAAACTTAAAAGATATTCTACTTCATAAAAACTTCAACTATATCTGTGTCTTTGAGAACGTGCTCTAAACCAACTTGCTGGTCTTTGAAAGCAGCTGATGGACCGCGAACCTTTGCAAATCTAAACTTACGAATCATATCTTTATGGATTGTTTTTGCAACAGTTTCAACAGTTGCTCCCTCTTGCAAAACAATTGGCTTTGGAGCAATTTTATGTCCTGCTCTTGTCTGAACTCTAATTTTATGTTGTGCTTTCCATAATTCCCTAACTAAATTTTTTTTATTGAAATCTTTCCAAGTAATAACCATGTGTGGCATATGTTGTTCAAAGCGAATCATTTCTTTTGTTTTACGCAACAAAATATTTGCTTTCTTTAACTCTGCTTGAATTTTAGCAATATCTCTAAATTCCTTAACAACAACTACAACAAAATCTGCACTACGAACTATAGCTAAAAACTGTCTTCCTTGCTTATGTTCTGCATAACCTTCATGAACCGCCGGAACTTCAATAGCTTGTAGCCAAATATTTTCAAACTTGATAGAAGCAACTTCAGGTTTAGTTGTTGTAAATTCATAATCTGCAACTTTGATTTTCTTACTTGAAAGCTTTGAAAGAAGTGTTGATTTGCCTGAATTTGGCAGACCAATAAAAACTATTTGTGCAGCACCTTCTCGTTTAATAGCGAAACTGCGTCCCTTTCCTTGTTTTTTTGTCTTGACAATCTCATCTTTAAGCTGAGCAATTCTTCTTTTAATATCTGCACGTAATCTTTCTGCACCTTTGTGTGTTGGAGCAGTAGAAAGCATGTTCCTAAGTGCCTTCATCTTCTGAGCACCTGTTTCAGCTTTTTGAAACTCAATCTCAGCAGCTATATATTTATAATCTGCATTTATTGGCATTCAATACATATAGATAAGACTTAAAAAGCATTATTAAATACCCTAAAATGAGTGTCCACACCAATATAGTCATAAAAGTAAAAAACGACAAACAAGCTAAAGCTATTCGTAAGGCTATTGAACGCTCTCCTTTAGGTCAATGCTGGGAAAAAGAATACAAATATGAAAATAATACATTAACTTTTGAAGCAAAGATTAATGATGAAGCTCTTAAAAAACAAAAATCATTCCTCGGATTTAAATGGAAAGAAAGACGGATTGACTCAGATATTATCGAAGAAATCAGTAGAGATTTTCCAGAAATTACTTTTGAACTACCTTATGAAGATTTGGCTCCGACTAAAATAAGAAATGGACAAATGCTAAAACAATAAGCTTAAATATTAACTTTTCGACCTCTGAAATGGACTGGTCATTGGTGTTCAGCCAAAACAATGGAATATTACTTCCTCTTTGGGGAATTTTAATCAAATTATTTGGAGCAATTTTAATTGGTGTAATTGGTTTTTTCCTATCAAAAGGAATGGGAAAAGCTGCTAAGCATATTATTCAATCAATTGAACTAAAAAAACAGTTCAAGAAAGCTGGAATTCGATTTAATCCAGAGACGATGGCTGAAAATGTGGTCAAGTATCTCGGTTACTTGGGAACTTTCATAGTTGCGCTAAATTATCTAGGTATTACTCCAGTTATTCTAAACATAATTTTTGTAGGAATTCTAATTGTTGTAATTTTAACACTTTTCCTTAGCCTAAAAGACTTTGTCCCAAATGTAATTTCTGGAATACATTTGATTTCTATAAACAAGCTAAAAAAAGGTGACCAAATCAAAATAGGTGATGTTTCTGGAAAAGTCTCTGAAATTTCACTAACTGAAACAACTCTTTTAGATAATGGAAATAAAATAATCATACCAAATTCCACAGTTATGAAAGAACAAATCACAATCAAAGCCAAATCTAAAAAGAAATAATTCTAACTTTCGCAATAATAATATGTTTTCCTAAAAATAGTTTCTCTGCTAAATGTTTTCTGGGGTTAAAAGACCTCTTTTACAAAATGTTCTTTAGGATTGTAAAACCTTTCTTACAAGAAAGGGATTACTTATAGGCTCGAATGGGAAATTCTCCTCACATAAAGTCCCCATACCCTTTCAGTAACTCAAACTTTATGTTTCAAAGCCTTTCCGAAAGTTAAGAGATGCTAATCACAGGGAAGCTACTCACGAGGCTTTATAGCCTATTGTTCCTCGCAGAGTGCTTTTGAGTAACCAACAGTTGCCCTCAACTCACAGCTAATGGTCTATCGCGGATGCGACTTCATAACCAAATAGCCCACTCAATTTGCCCACCTTTGGCTAAATCCAAAGTTATACATATTTACAAAACACTCATAAAATATAATGGTTTGGACTAAACAAGAATTGCTAATCCTAAATAAATCTCTTCAAAGAAAATTCTCTTTTTTCCAATCACATTCAAATTAAAACCGACTTGCTTAAGCACTTTCTTCATTTTATCTTGCTTTGCATGAGAACTAAATATAAATAAAATTTCTCCTTTCTCTGCTAAAAAAGGCTTTACTTGCTCAAAGAAATCTAAAATTACTTCAATTCCTTCATATCCACCCGACCATCTAATATCATCGTGCTTGCCATCACTTGGCAAATAAGGTGGATTAAAAACAATCAAATCGAACTTTTTCTTTGGAACATTCTCAAACAAATTAGACTGAATAACATTAACTTCTACTTTGTTAGACGTAGCATTTGCTTTTGCACATTTAACTGCTTCTGGATTAATATCGCAAGCCCAAACTTCTTTTGCTCCTGCTAGAGAAGCAGATATTGCTTGAATTCCAGAGCCAGTTCCTACATCAAGAATACTTTTTCCTTTAGCTCGCAGCTGCACCGCTTTTTGCATTAGCTTTGAATCTTCCATTGGCTCATAAACAGATTCTTTGACGTTTAGTTCCATTCTAATTGCTCTCCTTTTGCGTAGTAATTAGAATTAGCAACTCTTTGATTTGTGCCATAAATCTTTATATGTAATTGGGTTTAAAGGCGTTATGCTTAATGAAATTTTAGCAGGAATATTCGCAGGAAGTGGATGGCTAATTGGAATTCCATTATACAACTGGACTAAAGAAGAAATTAATCCTTGGGCAAATAAATTTAAAATATCTTTCAATCAAATGCTAATATTTTCTGCAATTCTTAGTGCATCAATTTTTGCTCCAAGTATTCTACAATTTAGCTACGAAATTAATATAATATTATTATTTATAATATCTATTTTATTTTCTAGCTTATATAGCGTCAATAAAAAACCTAAACATCAGGTTATGTTCTTCATAATCCATATTGGCGTATTTCTCGCAGCTTACTTCTTAGCGCAATCCTTTTAAATACCTAAAAACGACTTTCTGAATGGCATCAATACATGATGTAGAAGCAATCAAAGTTATAGAATCTGCAGCTAAAGAATTTTCTAAAAATCCAGACATGTCAAAGCCTGAATGGGCTGAATTTGTTAAATCTGGAGCACATGTAGAAAGACCACCTGCACAAGAAGATTGGTGGCAAATTAGAGCTGCTGCACTTTTAAGAACTATATACAAAGACGGACCTGTAGGTGTTTCAAAACTTAGAACTAAATATGGTGGACGAAGAAATCGAGGATTAAAGCCTCATCGATTTCAAAAAGCTGGTGGAAAAATAATTCGAACAATGTTACAGCAACTTGAAAAAATAGGTCTTGTTCAGCAAGCGAAAAAAGGTTCAAAAGGTAGAATAATTACTCCACAAGGTCAAGCATTCTTAGATAATATTTCTAATCAAATCGCAGGTGCAAATAAAACTAAACCTGCTAAAAAAGAAACAAAGGTTGAAAAACCAAAAGAAGAAAAAAAGGTAGAAGAAATTAAAGAACCAGTAAAAGAAGAGGAAAACAAAAATGTCATCAAGGAAAACATCGGGAAAGAAGATAAGACTGATAAAAGCACAAAAACAAACTAAGTGGGCACCATTCTGGTTAATCCCTAAGGTTTTTGGCGTAGGTAGAAAAGTTCATCCTTCTAGATTAACAAGAAAAAAACGTAATTGGAGACGAAATCGCGTAAGAGCATAATTTTAACAAAAATGGTAAGAATAAAAGTTGGTGAAAAAAGAAAATTTACTGTTCCACTTAGAAGAGAATGGCTAAAAGTTCCTAGATGGAGACGGTCAAAGAGAGCAGTTGATGCATTACATTCATATTTAGAAAAACACACAAAAACAGAAAACGTAAAGATTTCTAATTGGTTAAACGAAGCAATTTGGAAACATGGTGGAAAAAACCCTCCTGCAAAGGTTGAGATTGAAGTTAAGATTGAAAACCGAAAAGTTCAAGATAAGAAAACAAAGAAAGATATTGATGTTCCATTTGCCGTTGCTGAATTAGCAACACTTCCAAAGAGAGTTGAAAGATTAACTAAAAAGAAAGAAGAAAGAGATAAAAAACTCAAATTAGATGCAAAGCCAAAAGCAGAAGCAATGCCACAGATTACAGGTAAAGACCCAAAAGAGCTTGCAAAGAGCCTTAAAGAAAAACTAACTGCTAAGAAAAAAGAAGCTCCCGCTGAAAAGAAAAAGTCAGCTAAAGATTTAGCAGCTGAATTACACACAGCAGAAGATAAACAAAAAGAAGAAGCGAAGAAACAAGCTAAACCAACAAAAGGCCAAGAAGCAAATATGCATAAGTAATTTCTCAGATTAGCAACCCTTAAAAACCACTTCTAAAGAATATAGTATCATGAAAGCGATAAAATTTGATGTAAATGGGGACCCAAATATTGGATTATATGGGATAGCTACTGACAAGTTCTGTCTATTAGGAACAACTGTTCCAAAGAAATATCTTAAGAAAATTGAAGACACGCTTAAAGTTCCAGTTTACCAAGCCAAACTTTATGGCACAGATTTGGTAGGTATTTTCGCTGTAGGTAATTCAAAGTGTGTTTTAATTCCAGATATTATATTTGAATCTGAAATGGAAGCACTAAAAAAATTACCAATTAAATTTGTCACATTCAAAACAGAAAAAACTGCATTAAACAATACTATTCTATGTAATGATGAAATTGCTTTTGTTAGCAAAGAATACACAAAAGAAGAAGTTAAACAAATCAAAGACGCACTTGGCGTAAAAGTTGTTCAAATAGATATTGCTGAAACAAGTCTACCTGGCTCTTGCGGAGTTCTAACAAACAAAGGTGCAATATTTAATCCGCTTGCTTCAGATGACGAAGTTAAGAAAATCGAGAAAGAATTAGGCAAGGAAGTAGGATTAGGAACAAGCAACCTTGGAAACAACTTTGTCAGCACAGGATTAATGGCTAACTCAAAGGGTTTTATTATAGGAAAATTAACTTCCGGTCATGAGATTATGCGAATTGATGAATCTCTTCGACTTATTTGATTTTAAAGTATTTCTATAAAGTAATTACACAAACCTTATTTAAGCAAAGTCTAAATCCTCTCCATGAAAAAGACTTTCAATCTTACAGGAGAACTAAGACTTGGTTCAAGATGGAACAAATTCTCAAAAGACATTGCTGCAAATGATGAAAATCACGCTAAAGAACTTCTTTTTGCTAGATTTGGCTCAAAACACAAGCTACCCAGAAGGTTTATAAACCTTCTAGCGGTTTCAGATACATCGGGAACAGTTACCGTTAACGAGACTGCAGAAGATAAATCTGCAGTAGGACAGAGCACTGTTTTACAGGCTCCAAAGAGTAATGACAAAACAACCAAAACCACAGAATGAGCAAGAACTTCAACAGATGTATATGCAGTTACAACAAATAGATGCACAGATTTCTGAAATTGATAAAGAATTAAGATTAATTGAACAAAAAAGAGTAGAATTCTTAAAACTATCAGAAGACCTTGAAAAAATAAATGACTCAAAGGCAAATTCAAATTCATTCTCTAATGTTGGCGCAGGTATATTTGCAGAAACAAAACTAACTAACACAAAAGAATTTATGATAAATGTTGGTGCAAACACATATGTTAAAAAATCACTAAGAGAAGTTCAAGCACTTCTAAACACCCAAAGCGCAGAGCTTGAAAAAGCAGAAGTTCAGCTGCAACAAAATATGCAAATGCTTAACATGCAAGCTCAAATCATCCAAGCTGAAATGCAAAAAAGTCTTGGTATGTAATCATATTGTCTTATATCAAAGAACTTAAAAACCTCAATTCTATCTAAGTCTTATGTTCGGTCGATTAAAAGAAGCGTTTTCAAAATTTAAGAAAGATGTTGAAGAAGTAGAGGAACCTAAGGAAGAAATTAAAGAAGAAAAACCTGTTGAGGAAGAAAAAAAGAGCCTCAAGGAAAGAATAGCAGCAAGATTTCACCGAGAAGATAAACCTTTGGAGGAGACTTCGCAGAAGTCGGGGGAGGTCGAAGGGGGCACAGGCCCTTCAGAAGAGAAAAAAGGTTTCTTTGCAAAGCGCTCAGAAGATAAAATAGAATCTGCTCTTGAAGATTTTGGGGATGCATTAATTCAGAATAATATTGCTTATGATATTACTGAAAGAATTCTTGAAGAAGTTAAAAGAGAGCTTTTAGAAAACAAACAAAAACCAAGTGCAGAAATTATTTCTGAAAAACTTAAGGAAATTTTAACAGAAGTTCTTACAAAACCCAAACAAATTGATTTGTTAGCAGAATCAAAGAACAAGAAGCCATTAACAATTCTTTTTGTAGGTGTAAATGGTGTTGGAAAAACAACTAATTTAGCTAAATTGGGAAAATATTTCCAAGACCATAAAAAATCTGTTGTATTTGCAGCGGGCGATACATTCAGGGCTGCTGCAATTGAGCAGCTACAACATCATGCAGACAATCTAAAAATCAAAATGGTTAAGCACAAATATGGTGCAGACCCTGCAGCTGTTGCTTATGATGCAATGGAGCATGCAAAAGCAAAAAATTTGGATATTGTAATGATTGACACTGCTGGAAGACAGCACGCTTCTGAAGATTTAATGAACGAACTTAAGAAAATCAAAAGAGTAATTCATCCTGATTTCACAATATTAGTTGTAGATGCTTTAACTGGAAACGATGCAGTTGAGCAAGCAAGATACTTTTCTCAGATGATTAACATTGATGGAACAATTGTAGCAAAAACTGATGCAGATGAGCGTGGTGGAGCAATAATCTCTGCGGGCTATGAAACTGGAAAACCAATTCTTTTCATCGGAACAGGGCAAGAATACAAAGATTTAGAACTATTTAATGCTAAAAAATTATTAAAGAAAATGCTCTAAGGATATGCAGCATTAATCGCATCACTAAATACATTATATATTGGATATGCTCTCTTTTCTTCCAAGGTTTCTAAATGTTTAGAACTATTCTCATTCAATATACATAAAATAACTGTTTCTGTCTGACCTCTACCTGTTTTAGCATCATTTAGCAAGAAATCTTTTTCCGCATCAGTAAATTTAGTCTGATAACGAGCTACATTTGCAAGAAATGTATGCAAGAAATAATCTCCATCATTAATTCGCTTAGTACCAACTGCTTCATTAAAAAACTTAAATGCACTTGCAATCTCTTTAGCATCTTCAATAGTTAATTCTAACGCAATCTTGCGAGTTTTTTCCCAAATATTATCAACAATTTCTGACATATTAAATATCAGTGGCAAATTTTAAAAACAGTTCGATATCTTCAATTCGTCTTCTTTAATTTTTTTCTTGCTCGAAAGTAAAAACACATCGTTCAACTCTATCTTTCAAATTATCATTCAATTTTATATAGTCATTACTTTGTTTTATTTTTTCTAAAAAATTAGTTGTTTCTGGAATCCGGTAAAATGTTGATACTGTTGTCAATTCATATAAATAACTCTGATCTTTATCTACATCAAACATATAATTATTCATTATACGACGCAATATTTCTTTAGTTCTATCAACTAACTCTTCATTTTTTGAGTGTTTTAAACCCATTATTATATATGTACTCGCAAAAGAAGCTCTATCAACATCATAATCCATTTCTTCAGAATATCTTTTTCTCATAAAAAATTCGAGAATCTCTGCACCTTTTTCCAAATCATTTTTCATAAGAATTTCTATTCCCATAAAATCACACATCAAAAGACTTTAAAAAGTGTTATTTAGTACAGTTAAATGAAAAAATATTCATCTGATGAGGTGAAAAAAGTTTTAGAAATATATGGAAGATTAGCTTTCGCTACATATAACTTATCTTATATCGAACATGGAACAAATCAAGATGGTACAATTAATTCGTCAGCCATAGAAAAAGTCAACGATCTAAATACTAAATCTGAATTGACAGAATTAATTAATGATTGTGACTCAATATCTGATGAATTCAAAGATTTTAGATTTAATACATTATTAAATAGTGCAAAAGGTCTATTGAAATATTTACATTAATACTTCAATTCGTCTTCTTTATAAAACTAAAATTTACTTTATTTTAATGGTATTAGACTCATTATCAGACAGACTAAAAGAAAGTTTGAAGAAAATAACAAATATTGGTCTAGTTGATAAGAAAGCAGTTATTGAATTATCTTCTGATATCAAAAAAGCATTGATAGCAGCTGATGTTAATATTACTTTAGCTAAAGAAATTGCTCAGAAAATTAGAGACTGTGGAACAGGGCAAGAATACAAAGATTTAGAAATATTTAACCCTAAAAAATTATTAAAGAAAATGCTTTAATTAATTAAGCGATGTTCTGATGTCATTAAGATTACTTCTTAAATCTTTAACCATTTCGCGATTATCCTGAATAATCTGCTTAAAGTCAAGATCATTTTCAAAAAATTTGCCTCGATAGACATTTTTCTTATCCATAACATCTGCCACATTATTAATAACTGCGTTATATGTTTCTAATTTGTTATAAGCATTTTCAATCAGCGTTTCTGCGGAATCGTTACTAAGATACTGTAGCTCAGATCGAGCATTAATTATCTTACGCGTTACATTATTGCTTGCATAAATAATATCACTAAATATGGCTATGAACTCACTGCTATAATTTTTCACTTTTTTACGATAACTAAAAGAAAGAGCTTTATCTTTACTAAATGAATAGAATAATGTATTTAACTTATCCATATTATGAGTGTACTCGGAATTCTTTTTTTCAAAATCAACTAGCTTGCTCTCCATATCAGTTAATAGAAAATCTTCAATACCAAGTCGAGTAATATAATCATCATTATGATTTCCTTCCCGATAAACTCCAATCATAGGTGTACTTCGATCATTTGCCCACGTAATCCGTTCTGGGTGCGTCGCATACGCAGACATTAATATCATAACCTTATGTGCACTTTCTAGATTTTCTGGATTAGGTAAAATATCTGTCTCAGGTATTTGACTTACGTCTTTAATCATTATGTCTTCAAAATTATATTGTGAAAGTAACATATCTAACGTAACTTCTCTGTGTTTTCCACGTGCAGCAGCATACTCTTCTGCATCAAATTTCTTTCCAAAAGTATCAATAGTATCTATACCAAATGCGTTTGCATCTGAATCAAATTCCATTCTAAGTATAGAACCTCCACCATGACGCAGAGTAGTACGAACATAATTCTCCAGCATAATTGATAGATGAAGTTTCTGTCCATTATTTAGACTGTCAATATTATTTACAAAATCATAAATCTTTTCAGTATTTGTGCCTTCCCAGGTATATAATGATGGATCCACACGATTTCCAAAATGCTGTGAAATTGTTTGAATTGCTGTGCTTCCAGTTAAATGTGCTAATGCGTTTTCTTTTGGTGCATCTACAGAAGGGATAATACTAGAAATATCATCAAGAATTAATTTAGCAGATTTCTGATCCTCAATAAGACTAGATTTTGTAAAATATATAAATCCATCTAAATCGTAATTATTATTTAAATCAACAAACCCACTACGATTAGATAAATCACATCTATTTACTGCATTTGCTGGGCCGATCTCATATTGATTATCTGGAAGTATAAACGACATAGGTTGTCCTTGAGTAACAACTGCAAATTTCTTAAATGCAATATTATCATCAGTTAGTTGTTTCGGTATTTCTTTTTCTCTAAAATGTCCCGCACCACAAAAAGCCGCAATTTTAACATTAGAATCTTCAGCTAACTCAGAAAGAACTTGGCCCATATATATTCCTCTTTGATAGTTAAGTTGGGTAGTGCTCCATTTTGAATCCCGAGATTTTTCAGGCATATCTATTAAAGATACATTCATTCCTTCTTGATGTGCGTTTCTAAAAAATCTAACAATTCGTACAGGTGTTCTTGTCTGATTTGCAATAGGTCGTATCAGAGACAAGTCTCCAGTCTCATTAAACTGAGTAACTGCTTCGAGATTCTTCTCATCTCTTGGAAACTCAATAGCTACATCAGTAATTCCTGCTTTCTTCAAAAGAGGTATATACTTTGCCATACCGCCAATATTACCTGTTTTTGCATGATTGGTATCTCCAAATAAAATCACTTGACTATCATTAACCAGCGAAGCCTCATCAAGATCAGTCCAGTTAGATTGAACATATGGCATTATATCATCAGACTTAGCATTAACAAATCGTTTATATCCGTCATCACCAGGATCTATCTCTTTATTTAACTTAATTATTTTTTCTAGACTTGTTTTGATACGGTCTTTAAGAAATATAGTTTCTTGAACCGAATTTTTTACTTCTGAAAGTGTCATACTATAGTGCTACTGTGTAATGACTAGTTTATAAGATTAACGGTTATAATCTTCTAATCAAAGCACTTAAAAACCTCCATTTCTGCTAAAAAGTATGGTATTAGACTCATTATCAGATAGACTAAAGGAAAGTTTGAAGAAAATAACTAATATAGGGCTAGTTGATAAAAAAGCAGTTATTGAATTATCTTCTGATATCAAAAAAGCATTGATAGCAGCTGATGTTAATATTACTTTAGCTAAAGAAATTGCTCAGAAAATCAGAGACAGAGGAACAAATGAAACTCCTCCAAAAGGTCTAACAACTCGCGAGCATGTTGTAAATATTGTTTTTGAAGAACTAACTAACTTCCTTGGAAAAGAGTTCAAAGAGATTGAATTTAAGAAAAAGCCAACTAAGATAATGCTAGTTGGTCTATTTGGGTCTGGAAAGACAACAACTGCAGGAAAACTTGGACGATACTATAAAAAACAAGGTAAAAAAGTTGCAGTTGTTCAAACAGACACATGGCGACCTGCTGCATATGCACAGCTACAGCAGCTAGCTAGAGCAATGAAAGTTGATTTTTATGGAAATTCATCTGCTAAAAAACCTGAAGATATAATCAAAGAATTTGAAAAGGAATTCAAAAAATATGATGTTGTTATAATTGATACAGCTGGACGAGATTCTCTAAACAAAGAGCTAACAGATGAAATCAAGGTGTTAAATAAAGCAGTAAATCCTGATGAAGCACTTCTAGTTCTTTCTGGAGACATTGGTCAAGGTGCACAATCTCAAGCTGAATCTTTCCACAAAAACGTTGGAGTTACAGGTGTTGTAATTACAAAACTAGATGGAACTGCAAAAGGTGGAGGTGCATTAACAGCTTGCGCAACTACTGGAGCAAAAGTTATGTTTATTGGAGTTGGAGAAAAAATGGATGCAATTGAAGAGTTCAAGCCAAAGAACTTTGTATCTCGAATTCTTGGAATGGGAGATTTAGAAACTCTTCTAAAAAAAGCAGAAGGTGCAATTGACAAAGATAAAGCTGAGAAATTAGCTAAGAAAGTTACAAAAGGTCAAGGACTTTCACTTCAAGATTTATATGATCAAATGGAAGCAATGCAAAAAATGGGTCCGCTCTCACAAATTATGGGTATGATACCTGGAATGGGTGGAGCAGTTCCAAAAGATGCGCTTAAAGGTCAAGAAAGCAAAATGAAAACATGGAAATTTATTATGCAATCTATGACTCCAACAGAAAAGGAAAATCCTGATGTTATGAATGCTTCTAGAATCAACAGAATCGCTAATGGCTCGGGCACTGATGAAAAAGAAGTGCGCGGATTACTTAAGCAATACAAGCAGATGCAGAAAATGATGAAGTCAATGGGCAGCCCTCAAAAGATGAAGCAATTAGCTAAAATGATGGGTGGCAAAGGTGGCTTACCCGGTGGTATGAAACTACCTGGAATGTAAAATGGAAAAAAAAATATCTAAAGAAAATGGTAAAACAATTTATACACTTACACTAGATGAGAACGATCTACGAGAAATAATTAATGAGAGTGGTGCATTAGTCGCACAACCTGATTCAATAAATGATATGGGTTTTATAGTATATCCTCGCCCAATGAAATCTAGTGAAAAATTTAAACTATTGCCAGATGGACCAACTAATAATTATTATTATATTTATGTAGATGACAATGGTAAAAGTCTAAAAGATATTGGAGATAGACTAGAAGCAAAAGGTCTTATTCCTGTTGATCCAGGATTACCTCCGTTTGATAATATTTTTGCTCAATTTAAAATAAAATACAATAAGGATTAAACACAAAACTTTAAAAACCCTAAAATGAGGTTAAAACTATGACACAAAGAACAGGTGGATCAAGATACAAGACAAGAAACAAGCTCCAAAAGAAAGCTAGAGATAGAGGAAAACTTCCTATTAATAAGATTCTTAGAACTTTCAATATTGGTGAAAAAGTTAGAATTTTACAAGAATCAGGTCAGCACAGCGCAATGCCACATCCTCGATTCAAAAACTCTGTAGGCACAATCAAAAAGAAACAAGGTATGGCCTATTTAATTCAACTTAAAGATTTCAAAAAGATTAAACATGTTTTAGCTAAAGCAGTCCATTTAAGGAAACTTTAAAAAGCCCATTTTTTCTATAACATTATGCCAGAACTTAAAATAATCAAATCAAGAATAATGGGATTAGGAGAAATAGCTGAAACTATTAAACCTAAAACTAAAAAAGATGAGCTAGAGCCAATACAGCAAAAAGCTATGGATCATTCAATCAAGTTCAGCAAACTTAATAAATCTCAAGAGCTTAAGTTAATTGAGGAATTAAGAGCACTCGAAGTTCCTCGTATGACTGAAGAACACATCGCTACAATAATTAACTTAATACCGCGAGCCATAAGCGAACTAAAGACAATTTTCGCTGGCACAAAAACAACAATTGCTCCAGAGAACTTAAATAATATACAAAAAACAGTCAACAAATATGAAAAGTAAGATAGCTAAAGGAAAAAAAAATGAGAGCGAAAGAAGAATATGCAATCGTATTAGATTTTTTGAAGAACGGCTATCCAGAGGACTCTAGACCATTACATCAGAAAGAACCTGTTGTTCAGGCACTAGGTCGTGACCATTTTACACTTTTTGAATTAGTTCCTAAACCAGATATAGCTCTAAAAGCACATGATGAGGTCTACATTGGTGAAGGTGAACGAGATCAGATTGCATGGATTAGAGGAATTCTACCAAATGAAAAACTAACTCAGACAGCTAAAAGCGAGTTAAAATTCATAATTGAAAGTCTTGTTGATAAAAGAGAAGAGAAATTTGTTAATTTCTTTAACTATTCTGGACCAATCTCACTTAGAGCACACACTCTTGAGCTACTTCCAGGCATTGGAAAGCGACATGCAAAAGAGCTATTAGAAGAAAGAGAAGTTCGACCATTTGTTAGTTTTGAAGATATTAAAACTAGAGTTAGCTCTGTCTCAAACCCAAAGAAATTAGTTATACAAAGAATAATGGATGAGCTAGAAGAAAAAGACAGATTCAAGCTGTTTGTTCGTGTTTAATTCTGTCGGTATTCTGTTACAATTAGACGTTTTAGTGAAAATTTTTTGAAAAGTTTCGAAGAGAAAGATAGATTCAAGTTATTTGTTAGAGTCTAAACAAGAATCCTACATCTTCTCCGCAATTTGTTTCTAATTGAATTTTAAAATGTTTTTCAAGAAGAGGTTTTAATTTAGATTCAAAGGATTTTAGAAAAGTACATACAAAAGTTCCATTTAGCTTAAGAACTCGCTTGATTTCTTTGATTACTTTTTCAGGATTTTTACAATTCATCAACATAGAGAAACTTAACACAAAGTCAAACTCTGTGTTTTTGTAAGGCAATTTTTCTACATTACACAAATCTCCAGCTCCTCGAATTTTAAGCATCTCTTTAGAACTATCACATCCATGTAAGAGCCATGCCCTCTTACCAACTTCCCCCGCTTCGCTCCCCCAAGAAGCTAAAAATTCACCTAAAAGTCCTGTGCCACAACCGTGATCTAAAATTTGCCCATTTAGTTTAAGACCTGATAGCATTATTCGATATTTCTCAAATTGAGTTTCTCTATAACGATTATTGTAAATCTTCGCAGTCTTATTGTAATCATCAGGTTTAGCCATAAATAGAGTTTTAAACATACAATTTTAAGGTTTATTATATATGAAAGTAATTATTGATACAAACGCATTAATCTATGCTGCTAAGAAAAAGCAAGATTTAGCTACAGTTATTGATAGGCAGATTCTCATTCCAAATTTAGTTATTGCTGAGCTAGAAAAACTAACAAAGACGGCTAGAAAAGGAGCAGATAAAGCTGCTGCTAAGCTAGCACTTCAGCTAATTAAGCACAAAAAGTGGAAAATTATTAAACTAGAAGCAGGTCATACTGACAAAATGATATTAAAATATGCAAAGGAACACAGTTGTGATATATACACTTTTGATAAATTGCTTAAAGCTGAACACAAGCTTTAAAAAAGGTCTTCTTCCCTGTATAATCAACATGTATGCATTATCAGAAGTTGAGGGTGTTGTTCGAGTAGAACCAAAGTTATTTAGCTCTGACCTAAATGAAGCAATAGCAAGTCAGCTAAAAGCAACCTATGTGGGTCAAGTTAATAATGACATTGGACGCATAATCAAAATTATTGAAGTTCTGAAAATCGGTGAAGGAATAATTGTTCCTGGCGATGGTGCTGCATTTTATAGAGTAACATTCAAAGTAATTCATTTCAAACCTGAAATAAATGAACTTGTTGAAGGAGAAATCCGAGATATTGCAAAGTTCGGTGCATTTATTGATTTTGGACCATTCGAAGGAATGGTGCATGTATCACAAACAATGGACGATTTTGTTTCTGTAAACAAAGAAGGAACTCTACAAGGAAAAGACTCAAAGAAAGTGCTTAAGAAAGGCGATAAAGTTCGAGCAAGAATAGTTGCTGTAAGCATAAAAGACACAAATGAGCCAAAGATTGGACTTACAATGAGACAAGAATACTTAGGTAAGATTGAATGGATTGCAGAACAAATCAAAAAAGAATCAAAGGAGACTGCCAAATTAGCAAAGGCAGGTAAAAAATAATGGCAAAGAAGATGTGCAAGCAATGTAAAAGACTTGTAATAGGAGACAAGTGCCCTATTTGCCAAACTGACAAATTAAATGAAAGCTGGAAAGGTAGAGTTATAATCATTGATGCAGATAAATCAGAAATCGCAAAGAAAATGAAATTAGATACTGCTGGAGAATATGCACTGAGGTAAGAACATGGATTTTAAAATTATAAAACAGAATAAAAACGCACTTTTTGATAGAGAAGATATCACATTCAAAGCAACTGGAACTGGCGCAACCCCAACACGACAAGAAACTAGTGACTTAATCGCTGCAAAAATCGGGCACAAAGCTGAAACAATCGCAATCATTAGCATAGATTCTGAATTTGGTAAAGATTCAATTAGAGGATTAGCACATGTTTACAAATCAAAAGAAGAATTAGAAAGAAAAGAACCAAAATATATTGTTAAACGAAACACTCCAAAACCAAAGAAAGAAACGGAAGCTGCTCCAGCACCTGTTGCTGAAGCTAAGCCAGAAGAAAAACCAGCTGAAGAGAAAAAGGAAGAACCAAAAGCTGAGGTGTCTGCTGAAGAGCAAGAAGGAGGTAACCAATAGTTTTGCCGAAGGCTTTGTTTGCATAGCAAACAAGTTTTTGATGAAACTTTTGTAAAAGTTTTATGGGAAATGTAAAAAAATCGAATGTAAAGGGTAAGAAACAAAGAAAACCTTCAAAATCAACAATCAAAGCACACTACTATGTAAATGGAAAAAAGAATAAAAGAGAATGTCCAAAATGTGGATTAGCTATTTTCATGGCTGAACACAAAGACAGATTCCATTGCGGTAAATGTGGATTTACTGAATTCAAGAAACAAGCTTAAGGAATAATTCCATATAATTTTAGATTAACATATAATCCAATACCTAAAATAACAACTCCGCCAGCAATAGCTGTTTTTAATAAATTATTAATATCTTGCTGAGAATCGGCCCATTGTCCTGTTTGCTTTTCCATTAAATTAAAACCTTTTGCACAAGCACCTGTATTATCTGCAATTGCTTCTAACTTACTTTTTGTCTCGATACCGGCTACTTTAATATCACGCTGATTTTCTTCATGACTTGCAATACTTGTTTGTTCATATTGCTCAACTTGTTCAATACTTCTTTGTTCATATTGTTCAACTCGTTTATCAAGAGATTCATGTTCTAACATAAAATGATAAACAGTTAACCTTTAAAACGAATTCTACAGCATATTATATGAAGAAAGTAAAAGACTTGAGCATAAATAAGAACACAAAGATAGCAGAACTTATCAAACAATTCTCACAAGCAGGTGGATTTACAGCAAAGAAGCTTGGTGATGGCGCTGGAATATGGCAAGATATGCAGAAAGATAAAGACTGCAAAGTATTCTTTTCATTTCCTGCATGCATTTGTGCAACTGGAACTCGTGGAATAATCAAAGACATGGTCAAGAACAAACAAGTTGATGTTCTGATTACAACTTGTGGAACTTTAGACCATGATTTAGCAAGACTTTGGAAGTTCTATTGTCAAGGTAGATTTGATGCAGATGATAAAGAACTACACAAACAAGGAATCAACAGACTAGGAAATGTCTTTGTTCCAAATGAATGTTATGGTGAAGTTCTTGAAAATAATGTTTTGCCAATTTTAGAAAAACTATACAAGCAAAAAAAAGAATGGTCAACTCGTGATTTAGTTTGGGCCTTTGGCGAAGCAATTTCAAAACACAAAAACAAAGAAGAAAGCATACTTTACTGGGCTTGGAAAAACAAAATTCCAGTTTTCATTCCAGGACCAATGGATGGTTCATGGGGCAGTCAGTTATGGATGTTCTGGCAAAACCATAGAGATTTTAAAATCAACTTATTTGAAGATGAGCAAGAGCTAGCAAACCTTGTTTTCGAAGCAAAAAAGAGCGGAGCATTAATGCTTGGTGGTGGAATCTCAAAGCATCATGTTATATGGTGGAATCAATTCCGTGGTGGACTTGATTATGCAGTTCAAATCACAACAGCTCCAGAATCAGATGGCTCTCTTAGTGGCGCAAGAACAAAAGAAGCAATCTCTTGGGGAAAAATTACAGAAAAAGCAAAACATATCACAATCGAAGGAGACGCAACAGTTTTATTACCTCTTTTAGTTAATTTTTAATATGATATGTCTGGGAATAGAATCAACAGCACATACACTTGGAATTGGAATAGTTAATGAGAAAGGAAAAGTGTTAGCTAATGAGAAATCTAATTTTACAACTGAAAAAGGTGGAATTCATCCAAGCAAAGCTGCCCAACATCATGTTCTTATGTATCAGTTTGTCCTTGACAGAGCTTTGAAAACTGCTAAAATTAAACCAAAAGATATTGATATAGTTGCATTTGCACAAGGTCCTGGACTTGGCGCATGTTTGAGAGTTGGAGCAGTTGCTGCTCGCTCACTTGCAAGCCTTTTGAAAGTTCCACTAATTGGAGTAAATCATTGTATTGCACATATTGAAATTGGAAAACTAACTTCTGGATTTAAAGACCCAATTACGCTTTATGTATCTGGAGCAAACACACAAATTCTTGCTCTTGCGTCTGGCAGATACAGGGTTTTTGGCGAAACTCTCGACATCGGTGTTGGAAATTTCATTGATGTAATTGGCAGGTCAATGGGAATGGGATTTCCTGCAGGTCCAACAATAGATAAACTTGCAAAAAAGGGTAAGAACTACATCGAATTGCCTTACACAATCAAAGGAATGGATTTTGCTTTTTCAGGAATTCAAACTAAAATTAATCAATTAGTTCAAACTGGAAAACACAAGACAGAAGATTTATGTTTCTCTGCGCAAGAAACTGTTTTTGCAGAGCTAACAGAAGCAACAGAACGAGCAATTGCACACATTAACAAAAACGAAATTCTTCTAACTGGTGGAGTTGCTGCAAACTCTCGACTTCAAGAAATGTTAAAAATCATGTCAAAAGAGCGTGGTGTAAAATTCGCGGTTGTTCCAATGGCTCTTGCAGGAGATAATGGTGCAATGATTGCTTGGCAAGGAATTCTAGAACAAAAAGCTAATTATAAAATGAAAGACACTGCAATTAATCAACACTGGAGAACAGATGATGTTGACGTTACATGGCTATGAAAACTGAATTACTAAAACCCAACCTAACTAATATTAAGAAAGCTGCAGAAGTTCTGAAACAAGGCGGCTTAGTTATATATCCAACTGAAACTTGCTATGGAATTGGATGTAATCCATTTAATAAAGAGTCTGTTGAAAAAATAACTAAAATCAAAAAACGAGTAAATGCAACGGGATATTTAGTTCTGTGTTCTAACATCAGACAAGCTGAAAAATATGGAAATGTAACTAAAGAAGAAAGAGAACTAACTCGCTCAAGAGAGCCAACAACAATAATATCTAAACGAAAAGAAATCTGGCCAGAATGGATTGGTCCAGATTTTGCTTTTAGAATTACATCAAATCCTATTGCTCGAAAATTACTAAAGAAATTTGAAGAACCAATAATATCAACTTCTGCAAACATCGCTAGAAATCCTGAAATATATTCTTCAAGAGAAGCATATAAAATATTTTCAGGTAAGGTTGATATTGTTCTAGATGCAGGTCTGTTACATAAAAGAAAGCCATCTCGCATCATCAAAGACGGAAAAATAATCCGAGCCTAATTATATACAACAAGCTATAACTTCTTAAAAACAATTCGCAGTAGATATTATATTATGAAACCACTTGGAGTTATTTACGGTAGAACTACTACTCACGATTTTAGATTTAAAGTAGAAAATCCTGTCAAGAAATGGGACTATATCGTAGCAAACCATGCAGAGATTGGTCCTGTTTTATCTCAAGTTCTTGAAATTGAAGCAGGTCAGCACACAACGGCTATTTGTGCAATTGTTGGTTATCGAAACGATAGAGGTTTACTTAGAAAACCAAGAACACCTTTAGCACCTGGAACGCAAATTTTTACTGCAAATGATTATTACATTTCAAATATAATTGGAATTAAAAAAGAAGGATTATATCTGGGTTTTTTAGAAGGTAAAGACAATCTAAAAGCATTTATTGACCCAAAGAAAATTATTACAAAACACTTAGCAGTCTTAGCAAAAAGTGGTGGTGGTAAATCTTATACAATTGGTGTTTTACTAGAAGAACTTGCTAGCTATGGTGTGCCTTGTGTTGTTATTGACCCACACGGAGAATATTCAGATATTAAATATCCAAATACAAGTAAAGATGATGTAAAATATTTCAAAAATTATAGAGTTACACCAAAAGGTTTTGCAGATATTGTAAAAGAGTTTACAATTAATACAGAGGTAAATCCTGAAGCATCACAATTAAAACTTGAAGTTCCGCAAGATGCTTATGGTATAATTCAAGCTATGCCATTCAAAATATCCTCTGGTCAAACTGGATTAATTCATAATACGATAAATATACTTGAGGAAAGTAAATCAAAAATAGGATTTCAAGATATTGTTGATGAATTAAATATTATTGAATCAAATGCAAAATGGAACATAATATCTGGACTTCAACAATTAATGAAAACAAATTTATTTTCATTTAGCCCAACAGCTGTTTCAGAATTTATACGACCAAATAGACTTTCAATTGTAAATCTTAAAGGTTCACCTCCCGAGCTTCAGCAGATTGCGGTAAAATCATTATTAACAGAACTTTTTGAAAAACGTAAACGTGATGAAATTCCTCCATTTTTTTTAATCATAGAAGAAGCGCACAACTTTTGTCCAGAAAGAGGATATGGTGAAGCTAAATCTTCTTCAATTATTCGAACAATTGCTGCAGAAGGAAGAAAATTCGGTCTTGGATTATGTGTTATATCTCAAAGACCTGCTAGAGTTGACAAATCGGTTTTAAGCCAGTGCACAAGTCAAATTGCAATGCAAGTATCAAATCCGGGGGACTTAAAAGCAATTTCAAATTCATTTGAAGGTATAACTGGTGAAACTGAAAGAGAAATACGAAACCTTCCTGTTGGTAAAGCATTATTAATTGGAGCAACAGATTATCCAATTTTTGTTGACATAAGAGTTAGACGAAGCCAGCATGGAGGTCGAGCAAAAACATTTGATTTAAAGAAATCAGTAAAGGATTACAAACCAAGTAAATCTGTAGAGTCCTCCAATATTTCTAAACCAATTGCTAAGAAAAGTATTGCTAAGAAATCAGCGTACATATTAGAGCCTAAAATCGGTATAAAAGAAATTGAAACTCTTGAGAAATCTAAAATAAAAAACATATCTGTAATTTTACGTCCGTGTCTTTTAGCAAGCTGCTCTTCTGCCAAAAATAATTTTGATATATTATTTGACATGAATAATTTTCAAATATTCTCCTTAACAAATAAATTATCAACAATACGACTACCTACAAATGTGGCTAACTTATCGCCAATACAAAAAAAAGTATTAGATATAATTAATGAAACATCTCAAACAACAGTCTCAGACCTTTTTGTAAAAACAGGTCTTGGTTTTAATGAAGTTTCAGGTATAGTAAGTTCTTTAGCTAGAATGAAAATATTAAACATTTCAGGTAATAAAGTGACAAGTAATACCTCTATGCTGGCAAACTTTCAGAAAATATCTTTTACTCAAAAGCCAAAATATATGGATTTGCCTGTTGCTGAAAAAATGGCTTCTAAAGTAAAATATTCTCAAATACAAAGTTTCCTAAACGCATTTGGTATAAAAATCAATTCTAAGAAAGATTGCTGGCTACCTTTCTTTAAAGTTGAAACAGATGAAGAAGAAAAAATATTAGATAGTTTAACTTACTCTCTTAAGATGTAATTTTTTATACACGATAAGCGAAGTTACAATTACAAATAGTAAGGTCATAAATATATGAAATGGAATAAACCAAGCCCATGGAATACTTATTTTTATAATACCAATTTTCCATAAAGTCAAATTACCTGTCTTCATTGAAAACCAGCTAATCCATGCCAAACCCCAAACTGAAATAGGTAAAATTAATGTTCCAAATCCTGAGAATAACACAAATTCATTAAAATTCAAGAATTTACTCTCAAAAAGCTTATATGTAGATATCATACTTAGAAATACAAATAATCCTATTAATGTAAGAAAGCCAAAATAAAAATCATCTACTACCTCAACATTATGCATAGCGTCAAGATGTCCTAAGAAATAAAAAAGTAAAGAATATGATAATACAAATCCTAAAAATGGCTTGTAATTCAGCGTCTTTGTAGGCATAAATACAGATACCACAACATTTATAAAAGCATATTGGAAGTTTCAATCACTGCTTTAGCAGAAGGCGTCAGCCGACAATTGAATTGTTGACCTTCTATTATGGCAATCTTAAAATGGCAGCAAATAAACAAAAAATCCTTGAAGCGATAAAACTAGCTAGAGAAAAATCAAAAGAACGAAAGTTTTCTCAATCATTTGACTTAATTATAAATCTAAAAGAATTTGATATTAAAAAAGAAGCAAAAATAGATGACTTTATTACATTACCACATGGCCGAGGAAAAGACGCAACAGTATGTGCTTTAGTTGGTCAAGAAATGAAGACAAATGTATCTGCATGCGATAATGTTGTTTTCACAGATAATTTTCCAGAATACAAAGACGCAAGAAAAGTTAGAAAATTAGCTAGAAAATATGATTTCTTTATTGGTCAAGCAAACATAATGCCTCAAATCGCACAGGTTTTTGGTAAGTATTTTGGTCCAATTGGTAAAATGCCAAATCCAAAAGGTGGACAAATCGTTCCTCCAAACTTAAACTTAGACCCAATTGTTAAGAAATTAAAAAATACTTCAAAAATCATGATATCAAAAATGCCTATCGCAAGTTGCAGAATAGGTGATGAAAAAATGGATGATGAAAAACTTGCAGAAAATATATTATTTGCAATAGACCAAATTGAAAACTCACTTCCAAGAAAAAACGCTAATATCAAAAACATTCTAATCAAAACAACTATGGGGGCTCCAATTAAAATATAATGGCAGAGCACACAGCACATGTTCAACCTTGGAAGAAAGATATGGTAAATAATATTATCAAGGAACTTCCAAAATACAAAACGATTGCAGTTATTAATTTAGAAAATCTCCCTAGTAGACAAAGTCAAGTTATACGCTCTAAAATTAAAGAGCATGCTGAAATAATTGTAACAAGAAAAAGATTAATTAAATTAGCTTTAGACAAATGTGGAAAAGAAGAACTAAAACAAATCAGAGAATATATTCAAGGAATGCCTGCACTTATTTTAACAAATAAAAATGCATTTGAATTATTTAAAATTCTTAAAGATAACATGACTGATGCTCCAGCAAAAACTGGACAAATTGCGCCGGAAGATATTTGGGTTAAAGCAGGTCCAACACCATTTGCACCAGGACCAATTATTGGAGATTTAGGTGCAGCAAATATTGTTGCTGGAATCGATGGTGGAAAAGTTGTAGTTAAAAAAGACTCATTAGTTGTTAAAGAAGGTGAACCAGTACCTGCTGCTGCTGCTGCAATATTAGCACGTTTAGATATTAAACCAATGAAAATTGGTCTAAACTTAGTTGTTGCTGTAGAAAATGGTGAAGTATACAAGCGCAGTGTTCTTAATATCGATATTGATGAATACACAGATAATCTTAAACAAGCAATCTTAAATGCTAAGAAACTAGCTCTTGGTGCAAACATTCTTACACCAGAAACAGTTACAATCAAATTACAAGAAGCTCACACTGATGCAAAGAAATTAGCATTTGGTGCAGATATTTTATGTGATGAAACAAAAGAGCATTTACTTAAGAAAGCAGAATCTCAAGCTGCTACATTAAAAGAAAAAGTTCCTGACGCACTAGTTAAAGAGGAACAATCAGAATCATCTGAAACTTCAGATAATGAAGTTGAATCAGCTCCAAAAGAGGAAACTCCTGCGGAGACAAAAGATGACAATCAAGGAGGCCAATAGAAATGGAATATCTATACGGTGCTCTGTTACTGCACAAAGCAGGGCAGACAATAAATGACGAGAACTTAAAAAAGACACTAACTGCTGCAGGCGTTAAAGTTGACGATGCAAGAGTGAAAGCAACTGTAACAGCATTAAAGGACGTTGACATAGAAAAAGTCCTAGCTGAAACAACTATTGCTGCTGCTCCTGCTGCCGGCGCTGCTGCACCATCAAGTGAAGCTCCAGCTGAAGAACCAAAGGAAGAAAAGAAAGAAGAAAACAATGAAGAAGCTGCTGCTGGATTAGGTGCTTTATTCGGATAACGCTAATTGTTATACAATTTGCGGAATTGAAAATCTTTGATTTTCAATAGAGAATAAAAATTAGTGTTTTGCGAGGGAAACCTCGCAATACTCCAACAACAAGGGAGATGCAAAAGTGAAAGAAAGTAATGTGGAAATAGAACAAAAAGTTGAATCACTAAAAAGAGAAATTCAAATAATTAGTTCTAAACTTAAAGAATTTGGTGGACAAAAAGAAGAACATTACAAGCAGAAAAACAGTCTAGACAAACAACTTAATTCTTTAATTAGCAAAGCTAAAGAACTTAAAGATAAAAAACATGACGTAGATAAAAATATACACAAACTTAAATCTGAACGTGAAGATGCTAATAAATTATACAATGAGACTCTTGCAAATGTAAGAAAAACAAAAAAAGACAGAAAGACAAGCAGAGAGAATATTACACCATCTAGCAACCTAAGAAAGCAGATTAAAGATATGGAATACAACATGCAGATTGAAGTTCTAAGCTTTAAAAAAGAAAAACAAGCTATGGACCAAATTAAAAGAGTAAAATCTGAATTAAAGAAAAGTATTGCTTACGAAGAGAGTTTAAGAGGCTCTGATTCTGATTATAGAAATGCTAAAGACCTTAAAATCAAAGCAGATAAAATGCATGCAGAAATCCAAAAATTAGCAACTGAAAGCTCTCAAATATTTGAAGAATTAACTAAATTATCAAAGGACATTGCTGACATCAAAGCAAAAAGAAATACAGTTCAATTAATTCTAAAGAACATTAAAGTTCAAATTGGTCACATGAATCATAAATTAAGTAAGATACTCAAAGACTGGTCTGGATTAGCAGACAAAGTTGTATTAAGAACTGCTAGAAAAGGCTATGAATTAATACATAAAAAAACAGAAGCAGTTAAAGAGAAACTTAAAAGCAAAAAGAAACTTACAACAGAAGATATTCTTCTCCTACAAAGAGAAGCTATGCATAAATAACTAATCTAGAACAGCTTTAATCCTACGAACTCCTGCAGAACTTGATTTTTCCTTAATAATTCTTAGATGACCTAATGTGCTTGTATTAGCTACATGAGGCCCTAAACACATCTCTTTTGAGACTGCTCCAATAGTATAAACTTTAACTTTTGCACCATATTTATGCTCAAAAGCACCTGTTGCACCTGATTTCTTAGCATCTGCAACTGACATCTCGCACATTGTGACTTTTGTATCTTGTTTAATCCATTTATTTACCCAATCTTCTGTCTTTTTTAGCTGCTCGGGTGTCATCTTTTCTGGCCAATTAAAGTCGAACCTAAGTCTTTCAGCAGTCAAATTGCTTCCTTTTTGAGTAACTTTTGGCCCTAAAACCTTTTGCAGAGCTGCTAAAAGCAAGTGATTTGCAGTATGATACTTAATAACTTGCTCAGAGTGGTCTGCTAATCCAGAAACAAACTTCTTACTTTGTCCTTTTTTAGAAACTTCTCTGTGCTTTGCAAACTCCTTCTCATAGCCTTTTTCATCAACATTATATCTTTTTTCAGCTGCAATTTCTCTTGTCAGCTCCATAGGGAAACCATATGTATCATATAAATGGAAAACATCAATTCCTCGCAGTGTTTTTCCTTTAGTTATCTGCATTAGCTTAGCTAACAATCTGTTTCCTTTTTCTAATGTTCTATTGAAATTATCATATTCACTGCCAATTACACCAGCAATTTGCTTACCATTTTTCTGCAAATAAGGATAATCTTTCTTAAAATCATCAATTACAAAGCGAACTAGCTGCTTAATTCCAGCTCTATCAATTCCTAATTGCTTAGAATATCGCACCATTCGCCTAATTAAACGCCTTAGAACATATCCTTGGTCTTTTTTACCTGGAGTAACTCTTTCTCCTGCTATAAATGTAGCTGCACGAACATGGTCAGCAACTATCCGCATTGCTTTTTTATTGTGAGTGTAACTTTTTCCAGATAATTTCTCTATTTGTTGTATAAGTGGCTTAAAAATCGTAGTTATAAAAACATCATTAGTGCCTTGTAATACACCCACAATACGCGCAAACCCTGCTCCTGCATCAATGCTTTTCAGCTTAAGTGGAGTTAACTTGCCCTTTGCATCTCGATTATATGAAATTTGAACACAAGGGTTCCAAATCTCCATAAAACGACCACAATCACATGTAGGATTGCAGTTTTTTTTGCCACAACCTTTTGATGCACCAAAATCATAATGTATCTCTGAAGTAGGTCCACAAGGTCCTGTTGCACCACTCACCCAAAATACTTCTTCAGAATCTGCTAAAAATATTCGTTCTTTTGGTATTCCGATTTTAGGCCAAGCATTTTCCATAACAACGTCTTTTCCCAAACCTAATTTTTTATCACCTTTGAAAACAGTAGCCCAAAGCTTATTTTTATTCATAGCATATTTCTTAACTAACAAATCATAAGCAAACTGAGCAGCTTGTTCAACACTATAATCACCAACAGACCAATTTCCAAGCATGAAAAAGAAAGTTAGGTGCTTATTATCACCAACATCGTCAATATCTCCTGTTCGAACACACTTTTGATTATTAAACAGTCTTCCTGCAGGTGCTTTTTGCAATCCCATAAAAAAAGGTTTTAGTGGTTGCATACCTGAATTAATAAATAAAGAACTTGTATCATGCTCTGGTGGAACAAGAGCTACGTCAGGCAGTTTCTTATGCTTTAAGCTCTTAAAATGTTCAAAAAACAACCTTTCTACATCTTTATGATTCATACAATATGTAAAAGAACAAGTTTATAAAAATTATTGAATTATTCCTTAGAAATATTATGGATTTTCATTTTAATATCAAGATTCTCTGTTATCTCACGAATATCCTCTAATTCTAAAGATAAAATACCTATTTCTTTGTTTATTTTAGCTGCTCTGTTATCCATTATTTTCATTAAATCTCGGCAGTCTTCCATAACTTTATCTACGGGTTCTATATCTTGTATATATCCACTTCCCGTTTCTGAACTAGGTTTATAATCCATAATAAATTTATAAAATAAAACTTAAAAGAGGTTCTATTCCTTCTTTTCAGCAGGTTTAGCAGGAGCTTCTTCTTTCTTCTCACCTTCAGCCGCAGGTGCTTCACCTTCAGCAGGTGCAGCTTCTTCTGCAGGAGCTTCAGCAGCTTTCTCAGCTTCTTCTTCTGCTCTATGTTCTGCAATCTCTGCTTGCATCTCAACTTGTTTTGCTTTTAATTCTGCAGCAGAGTGCTCTTCTAGCTGTTTCTTACCTGAAATCTTATCTGCCCATTTGCCTTCTTCTTTAACTGCTTTTATTGCAGCTCGAGGCAACATTCCTTCAACTTCAACACCCATAGATGTACAAGTTCCAATAATTTCACAAACTGCTGCTTTCATATCTGCAGCATTTAGAGTATCAATTTTAATTCTAGCAACTTTAATTATATTATCAATTGGAATATCTGCAACCATTTCTCTGCCTGCTTTTCCAGAAGCTTTCTGTAATCCTAGCTCTTTTTTAATCAGAGCAGCAGTTGGTGGTGTTCCAATAGAAATCTCAAATGATTTATCTGATGTATTGATTGTAACTTTAACTGGCACCTGCATTCCATTCATCTCAGCAGTTTTTTCATTGATTGCGTCTACTACTCCTTTAACTGAAATACCTGTTGGACCTAACTTAGGACCTAAAGGTGGACCTGCACTTGCTTTCCCACCATTAACCAGCAAATCAATTGTCTCAGTTGCCATTTTATAACTCAAGAAGAGGTGTTTTTAAGCTTTACCTTTTAAGAATTTTAGTATTATTAGATTCAGGTTCAACATAATTACTAACTTGATCAAATAAAGATTTTGTCTCATTTGGAAAGCCATCTAAAAGTGCATTTAATGGATCATCTAGATCAAATATAACAAAATCAATTACTTCTTTAGAAATACCTTTTACTTCTTTAGGAATTTCAGAAAGCGCTATAACGTCTAATGTAAATGAAGCACCTTCTCCAGAATTTCCTTGCTTCCAATACCAATTCATTGGTGAAAGAGGTTTATCTTCAGAAGTAAACTCACGTAAATAAGATAAATATTCTCTAGCCATATCATATTTAGATTCTTCTGTCATAATCAACTCCCTGTACTATCTGCACTAGCACCTCCAATATATGTATTTTCAAAGAATTCTTTTTTTCCTTCTCTAACCATTTTATCAAATTTTTCTTTAAGTGCTTTACTCTTACGATTCTTTGCATAAAATGGTTCTGCTCCTTCAATAAATTCTTCTAACTTAACGGTTTCAGAGTCGATAAATCCAGAAAGTTTATGCATATCATACCATTGTTCTGGACTTTGAGCAGTAGAATCGTATCTTCTAGTTGACATATATTTCCCATATCTAACTAATTCTTCTTGTAAAGGTGATTGTAGTTCAGAGGTATTTCCGTCTGCCATAATCAATATACATAACAAGACTTAAAAAAACTTCGAAATTACAGAGAACTATTCTTCGTCTTTGACGTCTTCTCTCTTGCCAACAACCTTTACAGAATCTAATGCGATTGTAATTGGAATTGGAACAGCTGCTTCTAGCAATTCAACAACAATTTCAGCTTTCTGTGTATTGATTCTTGTAACTTTTGCTTTCTCGCCCTTAAATGGACCAGCAATAATTTGAGTAATATCTCCTAAATGAATATCAACATTTTCTGCTTTGAACTCAATTAAGTGTTCAACTTCTGTATATGAAACAGGTTTTGGAAGAATTCCACGAACATAAGGAACTCTAAAAGCGACTTGCTTAATTGAAGTGTCGCCATCTCCTTCAACAAGAATATAACCACTCATACCATGTGGATAAATAAGACTAAAAACTCCGCCCATTTTCTTTGCGTTGCTGAGTAAAAAATCCATAACTTGATCTTCTCTGCCAATAGCAGTTCTTACAATGAAAATCTGATTTTCCATTTGCTCCTCTGGTTCAGCTGAGCTACGCTCAGTTGTATCTTCTTTTACTTGAGTTTGTTTTTCTTCTTCCATTTCTATCTCCGATTGAGACTAGCAAATTGCTAGTCAATTTGTGCAGTTATTTAATTAGCTCCACCAGCATGAAAATTGCAAAGCCAAGCATACCTACAATCACAATACCAAGACCTGTAACTTTAACAACAGCTGCGAACTCTTCACGGTTTGGTTTCTTTGTTATTTTATATACTCTACGCCATTCCTTTAAGGTCTTTTTGATTTTATCTGGCCACGATTTTGGTGAGCCTATGTTCACCTTTGGCAGCTCTACTTTGTCTAAATCCATATAAGGAATGCAAAAATGGAGTTTATAAGTTTTTCCGCAAGGTAAAAATTATTGGCTGAGCTATGCTCAGACTAAAAAAGCTTTGGTTCAGTCAACAAACTCTATTCCTAAGTGTGTAGCTAAATCTGTTCGCTTTTTATCTGAATATGTTCTACGTGGGCCAAATATCTGTGGTGAACGAACTCCAACTACAACAAGCATTGCTCTAAGAGTATTTTGTAAATCTGGGCTAAGTTGTGCTCCCCAAATGATTTTAGCAGTATCATCAAGCTTTTCTGAAACAGCTTCAACTACTTTCTTTGCTTCTTCTAAGCTCATATTTGCTCCACCAACAACATTAATTAATGCGCCTGTTGCTCCTGAAATATCAACATCTAATAAAGGATTTTGAATTGCTTTTTCAACAGCTTCAATTGCTCGATTTTCAGTATCTGATTCTCCAACTCCAATCATAGCAATTCCGCCTGCACTCATAACTGCGCGAATGTCTGCAAAATCTAAGTTAATTAAACCTGGTTTTGTAATAAGTTCTGCAATTCCTTTAACTGCATTTGTTAGAATTTCATCTGCGACCTTGAATGCAGTTTGAAGTGGTAAATCTGGTGCTAGCTCAACTAGCTTGTCATTTGGAATAACAATAAGAGTATCAACAAGGCCTTCTAAAGCCTCTAGGCCCATCATTGCGTTTTCATATCGCATTTGACCTTCCATTGTAAATGGCAGAGTTACAATTGCAACAGTTAATATTCCTAATTTCTTTGCAATTTCAGCAATTACAGGTATTGAACCGGTTCCTGTTCCGCCACCAAGACCACATGTTAAGAAAACCATGTGTGCGTCTTTTAGAATAGATTTAATATCATTTTCAGATTCTCTAGCTGCTTCTTTACCAATGTTTGGGTCTGAACCTGAACCAAGTCCTGCAGTAATTTCTTTACCAATCAAAAGCTTCCTCTCTGCAATTGATTTAAGTAAATCTTGAGCATCAGTATTAATCGCAATAGTTTGTGCTCCAATAATTCCAATTTCAGCAATTCTTGTTATAGTATTATTACCTGCGCCACCACATCCAAGAACTTTAATTCTAGCTTTTTTAGCTTGTAAAATCTTTTGAAGTTCAGCATCATCTGCACTAACTTGTGGTGTACTTTCTTCTTGATAATCAAAACTTGGTTGTGCAGCTGGTTGAGGTTGAGGTTGTGAAAATGATTGTGGTTCAGATTGTGTAAATGGTGATGATTCTGTTTGTGGTTGTGGTTGTGGTTGTGGCTCTGAATCAGAACCTCCAAATCCAAAATCAAAAGGTGCAGGTTCTGAACTCTGTTGCTGTTTTGCTTGCTCTGCTTCGCGATCAGCTCTCTCTTGGGCACTTTGAATAAATGATTCCATGATATAAAATAGAGCTAATATTTTTTATAAGGTTTCCTAGCTTACACCAAATAACTCCAACCGCGAACGGTTTGAGGAACTGAAAATCTACAGATTTCTCAGTAATTATACCGTAAACTTAACTTCAATGTCAGAAACGTGTTTCTTTAATTCTTTAGAAATAGTATCTTTAATTTGCTTAGGAACTTCTTGTTTTAATTTTAGAGTTGCGGTCTTATCTTTGAAAGATACATCGCAAGGTACTCCAAGCATTTTAATTATAGAATTAACTTGCTTTTCCTTATCTGTAATTATTTTTCGGATTTTTACCCAATAATGTAGCTCTTTTCCAGAAAGCATGTGATTAAAATCAAGTATTACTCTGCCACCTGAAACACTTCGAACAGTTGCGACAGTTCCATCAATGTTTAATTGCATTCCAGTCACAGGATTAATATTACGCTTTCTTAAAATCTGAAGTGAAGTTAATTGAATAAGTTTTGGGTTTTTCTTACCAAATGCTTTTTCTGGAGTAATATCAAACTCCATTTCTTGACCAACATCTTTGCCATCAACATTCTCATCAAATCCAGCAATTAGCTGTCCTGACCCAATACAAGCGACCATTGGCTCGAACTTTGCTTCACGATTCAAATCTTCTTTTTTAGCTATTTCTTCAACAGTTAAATCAAAAATCTGGCCAGTAGCTTTTATTCTACCTACAAAATCCAATTCAACAAAGTCTCCTTTTTTAACCTTAATCTTTGATTGAGGACCAGCAGAATTCTTTGAAGTTTGTTGTGCTTTCGCCATTATCAAGCTAAATTAATTCACTTAAAAAGTTTTAGGTTTAGAAAACATTTAACTTCGCTATTCAACAATTTCCAAATCTTGTTCTTCAATTGGAACGTTTTTAGCAGATTCATATACTATTGAATCCACCGCAGCAGTCTCCATACTATCATATATTCCCTGACTATTACTTATTGCACCTGCCGTAGCTAAAATACCGCCAATTCCACATATTGCACCTAAAACACTATCGCCATCACTTTTAGATGTAACAAACATATATGCACTACTAATAAAAAATCCAATTGCAGTCAATGTATAACATATACTTACTATAGAAGATGTATATATGTATGCATTTTCATCATTTCTCAAATTTCTTCTTTTTGGCAACAAATCAGTTAGGTTCATATTATATAAATAAGTAAATGTTTTTAAGAATTTCTACACAAGAGCATGCCAGACATAATAACCATCACTTGGTTCAAAAGGCAGAATATTAATTCCAAATGAAACAAAAGATGTGACTATAACTAACATCAACAGCATCTTAGCAACTTTACTTCTTTTTGGACTAAAGTAAAACAAAAGTGCAAAACTGCCTATTGCTAAGTTTGCTAATGGGCCTGCTACAGCAATAACTGAGTCTTCAGGTGTTATCTCTGTTGAATCTGAATAATATGTGATATATGCGATATTTGAATCTGCAGAATAAAGTGTAGATGTTGACATTCCTGTTGCTGCAAAATTCATCTGTGGATTAAAACTATATGCTTCTGCAACTGCATAATGGCTAGCTTCATGAATAAGAACATTTGCTCCAATACTTGCTACAAATACAGCTAAGAAAAGTGTTGCTAATGCTGTAAATTTAATCCATTTCATTGATTAGTACTCAGAATTTCACTTTTTAAGCCTTGCTTTTACAAATTTATACATTTCAACAGATATAACTATACTAAAACTAACACCTAATATCCATAGCCCATCAACAGCTCTCAGAGCAACTGTGCTAAAGAATTGACTAACTGGTGTGTAAATAACAACTAGTTGGAGAATAATTGAGCTTACAACTGCTAACAATAGCCATTTATTGTTCCAAAAATCCTTACTAAATATTGAATCTTTTGTCCTTGAATTAAAGACATTCCACATCTGGAACATTACAATTGTAGAAAATGCCATTGTTCGAGCATAATCAACACCACTACTCATAAACTTATTAAAAATCCCAACAGTTCCCATCATAATTACAACACCGACAAACATGATAAACATCCACATATTTTTGTCAATAGTGCTTTTTTCTTGTATTCGTGGTGGCCGAGACATTATATTTCTTGTAGGTGGGTCAATGCCTAAAGCAAGAGCAGGAATGCCATCTGTTAGCAAGTTCATCCAAAGAATCTGAACTGCAATAAGAGGTAGTGGAAAACCTAACAGCGACGCTGCGAAAATAGTTAGCACTTCACCCATATTTGATGAAATCAAATAGCGAATAAAACTTTGAATATTATCATAAATACCTCTTCCTTCTTCTACAGCTTTTACAATTGTAGCAAAATTATCATCTTGCAAAACCATTGCACTTGCTTCTTTTGCAACATCTGTTCCAACAATGCCCATTGCTACACCGATGTCTGCATTCTTCAGCGCAGGTGCATCATTTACACCATCACCCGTCATAGCGACAACTGCGCCTTTTTTCTGCCAAGTCTTCAAAATCCGGACTTTGTGCTCTGGCGAAACACGTGCATAAACAGATATATTCTTAATTTCGCTGAAAAATTCTCTTTCACTTAGTTTATCTAGCTCTGCGCCAGTCAAAACTTTACCACCATCCAAAATCCCTAATTTCTTTGCAATAGCTACAGCAGTGGCTTCATGGTCGCCTGTAATCATAACTGACTTAATTCCAGCTTTTTTGCAAAGAGCTATAGCATCTTTTACTTCTTCTCTTGGGGGGTCAATCATTCCCTGTAGTCCGACAAAAATCAATCCATTTTCAGTTGTCTTTGGCGCAAATTTCTCTTGCTTTGTTGGAAGAGTTTTATAAGCCATTCCAAGCACTCGCAAAGCATTATCTGCCATTTGCTTGTTAGCTGTCAGAATATCTTTCTTATCTTTTGTAGTAATTTTTTTGATAGAACCTTCTCTAAATATATGTGTGCATTTTGAAAGCAAAATCTCGGGCGCACCCTTAACATAAGCTATTTTCTTTTTTGTAGGTGACAAATAAGCAACAGTCATCATCTTTCGCACAGAATCAAATGGTATTTCTCCAATATGCTTGTATTCATGCAGAAGTTTCTTTTTATCAATTCCTGCTTTGTGTGCAGAAACAATCAATGCACCTTCTGTTGGGTCTCCAAAAACTTCCCAACGCTTATTTTTATCCAGCTGTGCAGTAGAACAAAGTGCACCTATCGTCAGAACCCTATTCAAAGCTTTGTTGGTCAAAACATTAACACTCTTTTTCTCAGAAAAGAATTTACCACTTGGCAAATATCCTGTTCCTGTTACAGAAACGAATTTTCCATCTGTAAAAATATTCTGAACAGTCATCTCGTTTTTTGTAAGAGTTCCAGTTTTGTCTGAGCAAATTACATTTGTAGCTCCGAGAGTTTCAACAGCAGGCAATTTACGAATCAGAGATTTAGCACGCGCCATTCGATTAAGTCCAATAGCAAGAGTTATTGTAACAATCGCAGGCAGGCCTTCTGGAACAGCTGCAACTGCAAGAGCAATAGAAGTTATAAGCAAATCATAAATCTCACCACCTCTGAAAAAACCTAGGCCAAAAATAGCAACAGCAATTACTATTACGGCAACTCCTATTGACTTACCAACAGATTCTAATTTTTTCTGTAGAGGTGTATCTTTATCTTCAACAGATTGAATCATCTTTGCAACTTTACCTATCTGAGTATTCATTCCAGTTGTAACAACAATGGCCTTGCCCCTACCGCGCGTGATTATTGTATTCATAAAAACCATATTTTTCTGGTCAGCTATTGCGCACTTTTCTGAAAATTTTCCAACTTCTTTATTTACAGGACTTGATTCTCCAGTAAGAGCAGACTCATCAACCTGAAGGCTAAATGCTTCAAGCAGTTTAGCGCCTGCAGGAATTCTATCTCCTTCCTGCAACAAAATAATATCTCCAATTACTAAATTCTTAGCTAAAATTTTCTGGCGCCTTCCATCGCGCAAAACAATTGCTTGAGGTGCAGAGAGTTTTTTTAACGCATCTATAGCTTTCTCTGCTTTGTATTCCTGAGCAAAGCCAAGAATTGCATTTATAACAATAATAATCGCAATAACTGCTCCATCAATAATCTGTCCAATAAAAACAGATATACCAACTGCAATAATCAAAAGAACAACTAAAAAATTCTCAAACTGGCTAATAAAAATCGATAGAGCACTTTGTCGCTTTTTTTGAACTAATTCATTTAGACCATTTTTTCTAAGTCTCTCAGATGATTCTTCATGACTTAATCCTTTCTCATTTGATTCCAGTTCTTTGAAAACTTGTTCCTCAGATAAAGAATGCCAGCTAATTTCATCCATTCTCCAAGAAGCACTGATTGTATAAATAATTTCTTAATCATCAAAATGATAATGTAATTTAATCTTGTGCGTTTTTTCTATCTCATCTTTAACAATTTTTTCAGCTAATTCAAAAGCTTCACGTTTAGTAGGTAAACGATGTTTGTCCATTATTACAATATATAATTTATGACTAATAACTATAGAAATAAATTGTCCAAATGATATTCTTTCTTTTCCAATTATTTGTTTAGTATATTTAATGTGTTCAGCAGTAGGTTCAATTCCAAAAGATGCACCTCTACGCTCAGGATGTGCAAAAAACACATTTGGTGTTTTTAGTAAATGTTCGTTTTCTCCTGCAAAATCTCTTAATAATTCATATATTCTTGGATCTTCTTCAAAATAAACAACTATCTTATCACATCGGAATAAATCTGCATCTATAATATATCTATGAGGATCTGCTATTTTAATATTCACTTTCATATTATATTTTTCTATCCATGTAAGAAAAGCTAAAATGACCTTTTGAAAATTTTTCACAGGGCAATTAATATAAAATCTGCGAGTTGTTTTAATTTTTGGTTTTATATTAAGCACTACCCAACCACTGCGATGTGAAAATTCAAAATTTCTATACATTCTACTAAATCTATTCATAAAATTCATAGCAGTAGTTAATTCTATTTTATATTCTGTTCTCTTTTGATCAACATAATCTTTGTATTCTTCTTTTACTTGGCAATTTATTAAATCTTTGAAGCATTTTTTAAATGTAGGGTCAAAAGAATATAATGTGTATATGTGCTCCTGTAATTCTTTTAAAGAATTTTTATCTAATTTTTCAGAAGAAGGTGCTTTTATTTTTCCTTCTCTAATATATCTAATTAAATGAAAAATAGATCTATATACATCAGTAGTAAATTGCTTCCTATAATCCATATAATGTAATTCATCAATTGTATAAATAAGTTTTCAGAAGTAATATTTATTCTTAAAAATAGTAGCGTCGGGAACGGGATTTGAACCCGTATATCCGTGAGGAAATAGCCTTTCTTCAGACCTTTTTGTAAATGTTCTCTTTCGAGAACGTTTCTCTTACAAGAGAAAGGTTCATAGCAGGGCTACGCATTACCAGATTGTGCCATCCCGACATAAAGAAAATCATATCTATTGGTTTAAAATGTTTTGGAATTAGAAAAGTGGGGTGGGTGGGATTTACATCGAACCAGTTCGCTTAAAACGTACTGCGTCCGTTTTGGACCCACGATCTCACGATTTCTAGAAGCAAAAGTAGTTTCTCTTTTGCGAAATTTTCTCTTTTCTAAAGAGAAAAGCTCCTTCAGTCGCGCGCTCTCCCAGACTAAGCTACCGCCCCAATTAAAAATAAGCTTAAGTATTGGTTTTAAAGGTTTTGATTTTAGAATATAAGTGGGCTTCCTTGAGATGGACAAAAGAACCAACTGAAGGTTATCCTCAAAGCCAACTCCACTCCGTATCTCTGAAGCACACCATAAACAAGCTACGGTTGCTGCATTCCTGCCCTGGCCGGGTTCACATGAATATAACACCAACAGAGGCGAAGCTTCGACGTCAACAAAGAGGCCAACAATCTATCCAGATGTCGCTCTCAAGTTTTCGATTCCCATAAAGACGATTTAGGGTAACAGCTGCGCGCCTACACCAGCCAATCTAGCCCAATTTAAGCTAAAAATCTCCATTTTTAAGGCTTTTGAGTGTAAAAACCGTTAAAAGTATTGCCTATAATTAAATATATGGAATTAACCATACATAAGTTCTACCCAAATAACAAACATGAGTTAATAGAAAAAATTCATGATGCTGTGCCTAATTTAAGTATTGAAGAAATTAAAAAATCAGGTATACGCAGTCAGATTTATAATAATGCTGTTGTAATTATAGGATTGCCTTCAATCATTAGAAAATGTAAGGCATACTTTACTAACAAAAAATACAATACAAATATAAAAACAGAAAAAATAAAAGATAGATTTTATTGGCCAATAGAAAAAAAATTACTATCTGCAAGTAAAAAATTAGAGACATTTCTTATGCAATAATTATTTCTTTAAAAACAATAATCGTTAAAAGTGTTACTCTCCTAATAAAATATGAAAACCGGCTTCAAGCCAGACAAAAATACTACAGATAAAAACTTAATCACTATGCTTGAACCAATATATGCTCGCAAGTATCATGAAGATTCTTACAGTGGAAAACTTGAACGAGGTTATGTAAATCCTAAATTACATTTACCAAAAAGTATAATTTCTAGAGCATTAAATGGTAGAATAATAAGTGATGAATTTTCACTTAGTGTTAGAAAATTTCTAGGAAAATATAGAATTGAAGGGGACCCTTCCATAGTAGAACCTTGTTCTGAATTATTACAAGAAATGGGATATAAAAACGCAAAACCAAAGAGACAAATAATTTCAGATTGGATATATGGCTGGGTAGAAGCATTTGATGCATGGGGCGGCTAATGGGAATTGGTAGAAAAATACTAGACAAATTATTTTACAATGTAGTATATAAAGTACCAGAAAACGTAACTATTGAATGTATTTATGAAAAGTTAGATAAACACTATTGCGAGAAAATAGAAAATGGAATTCTCACTTCAAATTTAGATGCAGTATTAAGAATTGAAACTGAACCAAAATCTCGTAAAGATAAAACTCTTGAAAAAGTTGCGGTTTTCAGAGGTCTTCCATCATATTGTGCAATTCTTCAGCGAAGTGTTAAAAAAATTCTTGAAAAACAAGGTGAATCATTATCTCTTAAAAGAGAACAAGACCCGGGAGCATTAGAATCTTGGGTATACAAAGATGATTGTGATGAAGAACATTTCTTCTGGCCTAACTCAATTAATATTCCTTAAATACCTAAACTTGTAGTTATTTTCTTATACATTTCAGGGTTCTTTTCTTCAATGAAATTAAGATATGGCATGAAATCTTTTTGTAAAACTCTTGTTGAACAATGTAGCTTTCCTTCAAGCTGGTCTGCAATTCCCTTTGCTTTCTTTCGCTTTGCTGCTCGTTGCCACATCTTGATTATTAATCCTGGTTTTTTGTAAGACATAGCGTGTCTATTAGCTTCTTTTTTTGCTTGTTGGACACCAACAACAGACATTGCTCTTGCATAAATCAAAAACCTCCAGTGCTGCCAACGATGAATTCTTGATAGAAAAATATCACTTTTACTAATTGCGTCAGTTGCACTAACTAAACTTTTCATATCATATTCAGAAATTATATTTTGTTCTAACCAAAGATTCAATGTATTAATATCTTCTTTAATATCATTTGAAACAGATAATGCTATCTTTGGGTCAAAGCTTTTGAAAATAATCTTTAACACATTTAGAATAGTTTCATCTCTTTCTCGGCTCCATAAATTAAGTTCTGCATTTGTTATCTTGCCACTTGAAGCCATTGATTGTAAATCATTTATTGCTGCTCTAAGGTCTCCACCAACTGAAACTGCTAGCTTCTTTAAAGCAAGTTCTTCTGCTTCAATGTCTTCCATTTCGCAAATTGAATTTAGTTGCTTAAATACAATAGAAGAATCTAATTTTCCTAATCCAGCCATTTGACAATAATTTCTCAAAGTTCTTAATTTATCCATCCACGGGTCATTCGCAGTTATAAAAATAGGAAATCGTGTTTTTTTAATTATCTCAATAACTGCCTTAACTCCACCTCGATCTTTTTGCCCAGACATTCCATCTATTTCATCAATCAAAATAATTTTACGATATCCAAATATGCTCGCTTGCTGAGTTGCGGGTTTTAATATACTTTCAACACGATCTTTATTTCTAAAATTAGATGCGTTTATCTGAACAATTTCTAAATTCTCTTGATTTGCTAAAGCATAAATTAAAGAAGTCTTTCCGCACCCAGGCGGTCCGTGAACCAAAATAGCTTTTTTTGGACTCTGCTTAAAATTCCTCCAAAAATTATACACTTCAGCAACTGCTTTTTGCTGTCCAATAATCTCATTTAATTTCTTAGGTTGATATTTCTGAACCCATTGTTTCATTATTATTCATCATCTTTTTTTCTGTGTAATAAATGAATATCTGGCAAAAGTTTCCTACTAGATTTACCATCAATCTTTGTGAAATGCGCCAACATTGCTTCCAATTGAATATACTCATTTGCACCTTCAACTAAACGAAATTCATAATCACCACAAGCTTTGATTAATTCTAATCTAGCTTTTTCATCAATGTTTTCTAAATTCCAAATCTGCTTTTGAATTTGAGCAATAATATCCATTCCACTTAAACCATGTTTTATCATAATGTCAAACAATTTTTCTTTTGCATCTAGAAATTTTCCTGAAATTGCTGCTTCAATTACTGTTGCGATTTCTTTTGGCTCTGCAAATGAAACAACTTGCTCAACAACAGTAACATCAATATTATTTGTAATAGCAGAACAAGCTTGTAATAAATTCTCTGCTTTTCTTGCATCACCTTCACTAGCCTCATAAATTAAATTTAATGCGCCAGCAGTAAATTGTAAATCTTCTTTTTCTGAAATTTCTGAAAGCATTTTAATTATAATTTCTCGAGGTAGATGTTTAAATCTAAATACTGCACATCTACTTTGAATTGGAGAAATAATCTTTGAAGAATAATTACAACTCAGAACAAATCTTGTGCTCTGTGCATAATCTTCCATTGTTCGCCTAAGTGCGTGTTGTGCATCTTTTGTTAAAGCATCTGCTTCATCTAGATAAATCAATTTGAAAGGAACATCTTGAATTGCTTTAGACCTAGCAAAATCTTTAATCTTATTTCTAACAATATCGATTCCTCTTTCATCACTAGCATTTAACTCAAGAACAGAATTATGCCAAGTCTCTCCAAATAAATCTCTAGCAAGTGCTATTGCTGATGCTGTCTTACCCACGCCTGCAGGTCCTGAAAACAACAAATGAGGCATATTCTTAGAAGTCACAAAAGCCTTTAATCTAGATACAACTGCTTCCTGACTTCTAACCTCTGAAAGAGTCTTCGGTCTATACTTCTCAGTCCATATTTCAAGAGTCATATAATCAATCCTATAAAGATTTTATAAAGAATTGTTTGATTTGTTAGTCTTTTGGCTTTACAAAGAACAT